>Ga0209863_10000003_pt1 | contig 157001 bp, 126 predicted proteins | sample OrgsoiDNA2013046_FD_185796 | JGI IMG/M metagenome (GOLD analysis project Ga0209863, IMG submission 185796) | Permafrost soil microbial communities from the Arctic, to analyse light accelerated degradation of dissolved organic matter (DOM) -... | ecosystem: Environmental > Terrestrial > Soil >...
GGGATATAACGGATCCCTGCGTACCGGCGTAGACAAACGGGGCGGCTATAATCTGGGTGGGAATCTCAATGTCAAGGTCGGGAAATTTAATTTTTTTGTAAGCGGCAATTATAATCATAGAAAATCGATTTCACCGGGAACCACCGATCGCTTCACCTTTTCCACGAATCCACAGACCCAGCTGCACCAGGTGGACAGTAATGTGACCAATTCCCATTTTGCATTTGCACGCTTTGGCCTCGATTTTTTTATGGATAACAGAAATACTTTTTCTGTATCAGGAAATATTGTTCATGGTATGGCCACACCTTATACCAACAGCGGACTTACACAGGAGAATTTTTACAATAATGGCGATTCAACAAGCACGTCTTTCACGCAGCGCTATTCGACTACCAGTACAGACTTCAACAACAAGTCAGGCATATTAAGCTTTAAACATAATTTTCCGAGATCCGGGGAAGACTGGACAGCAGACGTGAATTATACCCGGGGTAAAACAACGAGTTCGAATCAAATCATTTCTGATATTTATGACGTGCCGGGAGGGTCACTCTCGGGCGTTTATAAACAACTGCAGAATGCATCCGGGAATAACGAATTTATTACTGCCCAGACGGACTTTACCAATCCGTTCACCGAAAAATCAAAGTTGGAAGCGGGCGGCCGAATTGCCGTGCGGAATATCAGCAATATCAATAATTTTTATACACTCGACAGCGCGGGAAATCAGATTTATCAACCCCTGCTTTCCTCCAATTATGGCTATCATGACCAGGTGCTGGCAGGGTATATTCAATATTCCAATCAGGTTGGGAAATTCGGATTTCAATTGGGTTTGCGGGCGGAAAACTCATCATATCGCGGGTCAAATAATTTCGCAGAAAAAGATGGCGCCAATCCGGGTGGCATAAAAGATACCATCGGAACATTTAGTAACAGTTATCCGATCAGTCTTTTTCCGAGTGCTTTTCTTAGCCAAAAATTATCTGATGGCCAGGATCTGCAATTGAATTACACGCGAAGGATTGACAGACCCAGTTTCCTTCAGCTCTCCCCTTTTACCGATTATTCCGACTCACTCAACCTGAGCCGGGGAAATCCAAATCTGAAACCGCAGTTCACGAATTCACTTGAAATGGCCTACCAGCTCACCTATCAGAAAAATACCTTTCTGGCATCCGTTTATTACAAGTATACAACAGATCTTATCACCCGTTACCAAACCCAGGAGATCAATCCGCTGACAGATTCGATCGTACTGGTCAACACCTTTATTAATGCGAATTCCAGTTATGTCGGAGGGGTGGAACTTATTGGAAGAAACAGTCTGACCAGCTGGTTTGATCTGACAACAAATCTCAATATTTATACTTCAAAAATCAACGCGGGCGATTCCATTCCAACCTCTCCCGCCACCTATAGCTGGTTTGCCAAAATAAATACAACCTTCAAGTTACCCAAAAACTTTACCCTGCAGATTACTGGGGATTATACCTCCAAAACGGTATTACCTCCGGGGGGAACAGCTGGCCAGAGTGGACCGGGAGGCGGCGGAAGAGGGGGTACAGTAAGCGGCAATGCCCAGGGTTATTCCCTGCCCACGGGCGGTGTCGATGCCTCCCTGAAGTATGAGTTCCTGAAAAATAAGGCCGCCAGCTTTACTTTCAATATCACGGACATATTTGCCACCCGGCGCTATGATGTATATATAAACTCCGCGTTTTCAAACCAACATACCGTTCGTTACCGGGATCCACAATTCTTTCGATTGCAGTTTAATTACCGCTTTGGAAAGATGGATGTATCCTTATTTAAACGGAAAAACAACAAGGAGGACCCGGATAATATCCAAAACAACGTAGAAACTCCTTTAACTCAATGAGTTAAAGGGTCATCTGCGACTTGTCCCGGCCCTGCATCATTTTTTACTTTCAATGTTATACTGTAAAATTGCACGCTTTCAGGCATGTTTAACATCATTTGAAAAGTATGGCGAAGAATCTATTGATCGTGGAGTCCCAGGCAAAAGCGAAAACAATCGAAAGAATTCTGGGGGAAGATTTTGAGGTAAAAAGCTGTTATGGCCATATCCGGGACCTGGAAAGGGCCGATATGGGTATTGACCTGAATAATAAATATAAACCGAGATATATCGTTCCGGAGGATAAAGAAAAGGTAGTCAAGGAATTAAAAAGTATTGCCAAGAAATCCGGTGAAGTCTGGCTGGCAACAGATGAGGACCGGGAAGGCGAAGCCATCAGCTGGCATCTTTGTGAGGTTCTGGGCCTGGATCCCAAAACAACCAAACGTATTGTATTTCATGAAATTACCAAACCTGCCATAGAATCAGCCGTTAGAAACCCCAGAACGGTGGACATGAACCTGGTAAATGCCCAGCAGGCCAGAAGGATACTGGATCGCATTGTGGGGTTTGAACTGAGCCCCGTGCTCTGGCGGAAAATGAGCATGAAGAATAACTTGAGTGCAGGCCGGGTTCAAAGCGTTGCTGTTCGGATCATCGCAGAAAGGGAACGAGAGATCAATGCCTTTACTGCGCAGAGCACGTTCCGGATTGAAGCCTCCTTTTCGGCAAAGGATATATCGGGTAAAAATGTCGTTTTTTCTGCCGAAGGCAAAAAATACGCAGAGGAAGCGGACGCCGAAGCTTTTTTAAAAAGTTGTCTGAATGCCGATTATACCGTAACCGATATCCAGGTTAAGCCGGGTAAGAAATCACCTGCAGCGCCGTTTACAACTTCCACTTTGCAACAGGAAGCTTCCCGCAAACTCGGATATGGGGTTAGTCGTACGATGCTGCTTGCCCAGAAACTTTACGAAAGTGGCAAGATCACTTATATGCGTACAGACAGTGTGAGTCTGAGTGAAACGGCTATGGACAATCTCAAAGCCGAGATCAACAGTAAATTCGGGAACAGGTATTATCAGAAACGAGCTTTCAAAAATAAAAATGAAAGCGCCCAGGAAGCGCATGAGGCTATCCGGCCCACCTATGTGGAGAATGACAGCGTTGAAGATTCGGATACCCGTCGTTTATACGAACTGATCTGGAAAAGAACGATGGCTTCCCAGATGGCGGATGCGGAACTTGAAAAGACCACGGCCATCATTCAGATTTCAACCAACAAGGAAGAATTGAAGGCCAGCGGCGAAGTTTTGAAATTCGATGGATTTTTGAAAGTATACCGCGAGGACCGGGATGATGACGATATTTCGGAAGAAGAAGATCAGGAAGGCATGTTACCACCGTTGTCGGTCAATCAAAAATTGCCTTTCGTGGAAATGCGCGCCACAGAGCGTTTCAGCCGTCCACTGCCACGATATACGGAGGCATCCCTGGTGAAAAAACTGGAAGAACTTGGCATCGGCAGACCATCCACCTATGCACCAACTATTTCTACCATCCTCAAAAGAGGTTATGTGGAAAAACGGGATAAGGAAGGCGTGATCAGGATTTTCAGGATATTGAAACTGAAAGAAAATAAAATCAGTAAAATATCTGAACAGGAAACGACGGGTGCAGAAAAATCGAAGTTATTTCCAACCGATCTCGGACTTGTCGTCACTGATTTCCTCAAACAATATTTTGATGATATCATGGATTATAATTTCACAGCGCGCATTGAAGCAGAGTTTGACGAAGTAGCCAGCGGCAAAATTGAGTGGAACAATATGATCGATGATTTTTATATCCCTTTCAAAAAAGACGTTGACAACACCATCGAAACGGCAGAGCGGATCAGCGGCGAAAGAGAGCTGGGCGTGGATCCGGTATCCGGGAAAAAACTCATCGTGCGCATGGGACGATATGGGCCGATGGCGCAGATCGGAGAACAAAATGATGAAGAAAAACCCCGTTTCGCCAAACTGAAAAATACACAAAGCATCGAGACCATAAATCTCGAGGATGCGCTGGAGCTCTTTAAAATGCCGCGAAACCTGGGACAGTTTGAAAATGCCGACGTGACCGTGAGCATCGGAAGATTCGGTCCTTACCTAGCGCACGACAAGAAATTCTATTCACTTGGAAAAGAATTTGATCCCTATACCATCGGATTTGAGGAAGCGGTGCCGATCGTCGTGGAAAAAAGAGCTACCAAGGAACAGCGAACCATCAAGGTTTTTGAAAAGGAAAAAATTCAACTGCTTCGCGGACCCTACGGTCCCTATATCAAGCAGGGTCTGCGCAATTTCAAGATCCCCAAAGAAAAACAGGATAATGTGGAAGGGCTTGAACTTCCGGAAATCAAGGCAATCATTGAAGAAGCGAAGGCCAATCCTCCCAAAAGAGTTCCGAAGAAAAAGAAATCTTCATAAGATTTTCAAAAATCCTGCGTTATCCAATCAGTGCAGTCACATCCTGTCCGGAAATAAACATCCAGAAAGGATTTGTGGATAAGATTGTCATTGCATTTTTTTTAACTTCTGCGATATTCATCCCGCTAACCCCGAATGTATACCGCCTGAAGAAAAAACGTCCACCCCATGCAGGAATCCAAAGAAATAATTGCTTTGCTTCATCTCATTGATGATCCGGATGAAGAAGTATTTACAACCGTCAGTGACCGTATCATCAGCTACGGTCGTGGCATCATTCCCAATTTGGAATATCTCTGGGAAAATACCATGCAGAATTCAATCCAGGAAAGAATTGAAATGCTGATCCACCGGTTGCATTACCGGGATCTCACCGAAGATTTTCAAAGATGGAAAACCAGCAGCTACCACGATCTGCTGACCGCCAGTCTGCTCGTATCCAAATTTCAATACCCGGACCTGGCCACCAGCCCCGTTCTTGAAGAAATAGAAAAATTACGCCGGAATATCTGGCTTGAATTAAACAGCTATCTCACACCGCTGGAGCAGGTAAATGTATTGACCAGTATTATTTACGGTTATTATAATCTGAAAGGAACCGAAGTCGGTTATCAGCATCCGGAAGAATTCCTGATCCATAAGGTCATTGAAACAAAAAGAGGTAATACCATCATCAACGGTATCGTGTATTTGCTGCTAAGTGAATTGCTGGATATTCCGGTGAAAGCCATCAATATTCCACGTCAGTTCGTACTGGCCTATATAAAACCAGGATTGGCTGAAGAAGGAACCGGCAAAGCCGCCATCGACCGTATTGAATTTTTCATAGATCCCATGAGCGGCCAGGTATTTACGCATAAAGATGTGATGAACTATTTCAACCGGATTGCGATTACGCCATCTGATATACATTTCAAGCCTTCCAACCATATCCGGATCATGCAGTCCCTGCTGGAAGAATTCAGCAAATGTTTCGATAACGAGGCGAAACTGTATAAAAAAACCGAACTGCTGATGCTCTCCCGCATGCTCAGCGAATAACCCTGCCCCGATTCTTCATTTTTCCCGGTGGTCTGGTTCCGCAATTAGCGTAAATTGACCAAAATTCCTGCGGTTATGCCCTTTAAACAATGGCTGAGGATCATTTTTGCATCCGTGCTTTTCTTTCTGATTTGCTGTTTCGCGAGAGCGCAGACCAAAAAACGCGCAACACACCACCGGAAAATTGATACGACCTCATTCAATCTGAATACCAGGATTTCCGACTCCATATTACAGGAAGCGGAGATCAAGGATACGACGGTACCCTTTATGGTGAATAAGGTTGAATCCTATAATTTCAGCCTGAACCGGGCCGATAATTTTTTTGACCGGAGATTTGATACAACAGGAATTCTGAAATCCATATCGGGGCTCGAACACGGACTGAATTATTTTCATAATACGCTGGAGCGAAACGACAATCCCCTGAACCTGCGTTATCTTAATACCGCATCGGTATTGTTGGGAGAGTCCAGGGAAACACTGGAGGATTGGGAGCAAATGCTCAACTCCTATTCGGTTCAATTAAATAGTATACACCAGCGGATCCGCCTGGTAAAACACGACAGCAGTTTATTAAACGATTCATTGAATACGATTTTGCACGGGCAAATGAAAGCCGTACATGATCGCTCGCTTTCTCTGGATTCGACCCTACACAATTCTACCATCAAAATCAACACACTTAGAAACCGGGTGGCCATAAACCTCCTGCTTATGAAAGATCTGCAGTCCGAAATCTCGGACAGGCAGCAGGCCATCAGCCAGGCGATGTGGAAACAGGAAGAAGCGCCCTTTTTTCAGTCCTGCGCTGCTGATTATGATGCCACCCTTTCGCAGATCATTCAGGACGGCCTGAAGCGGTCGTTGCGCGTCATACGGATTTTTATGAGAACAACCTGGGATACCCGGTCCATAAACCTGGGCATCTGGATCCTTCTCCTGGTCTGGTTCCTGATCACATTGCACGTGGTCCGCAAAAGGCCGGCAAAGGAAATTATTTTTCAAAATCTTACCTTCCTCAAAAAATCGGCTATCCTTTCGAGTCTGCTGCTGCTGGTAACTTATGGACCCTTTCTCTACGTCAGCGCCCCTGCTGTATATGTTCATCTCAATGAGTTTTTCCGGCTCCTGCTGTTGACGATCCTGCTTATCCCATATCTCAGCAAGATGGGTAGGGCGGCCTGGTCCATCCTGGCAGCATTATGGATTGTTTTTGCTATCGACGACCTCCTGCTCGATTCAGCATATGGGGAAAGATGGGGTCTGATGATTGGAACGGTAGTCCTGTTTGTGTTGTGCATTTTACTTTTGAGAAAAAAAGCCATTGTTTTTAAAAACCTGGAGGATTCGAAAGCCCGCAAATGGGTACTTGCCCTCACGCTGATACAGGTAACGATTTCCATCATCTGCAATATGACCGGGCGGATAACCATCAGTAAACTATTTGCTTTCAGCGCCATCGACAGTCTCATATTAGCCATCACGTTAAAAGTTTGTTGCTCGATCCTGGTCGATGCCGTTTACACGCAATCGGAAGTATTTCACAACCGTTTTTTTGCATTCCTGAATTTTGTGGACCTTAAAAATAAATTGCGGCGCGTATTATGGGTAGTGGCCATCTTCGTATGGGTTCTCGCCATATTGCGGAACCTGATGCTATATGACCGCGTCAGCAGCATATTGTTTTTCATCATTAATAAACCGAGAACTATCGGCAGTATCTCATTTTCATATGCGAGCGGTATTTTATTTGTACTTATCATATGGATCTCTGCCGTGCTCTCGCAGTTTGTAAGTTTCTTTTTTGACGAAAGGCAAAATCCGGGACCCCATAAAAAAACCAGGCTGGGTTCAATCGCATTGATCGTACGCATCGGCATCTGGACCACCGGATTTCTTATCGCCGTTGCCGCGGCCGGAATCCCAATCAACAAAATATCCATACTGATCGGCGCATTGGGTGTGGGAATTGGGTTCGGTCTGCAAAACCTGGTCAACAACCTGGTATCGGGAATTATCATTGCGTTTGAAAGGCCCATTCAAATCGGGGATACCATTGAAGTGGGGGGAAAGACGGGAATCGTGCAGGAAATCGGCGTGCGTTCCAGCCAGATCAGTAATGGAGAGGGCGCCAATATCATCGTACCCAACGGCGATCTTCTGTCACAGCAATTGATCAACTGGACCCTGCATAACCGAAACAAACGCATTAAAATACTGATCAGCGTTCCATACAAATCCGATTTCCGCAAAGCGAGGGATCTGATATTGGATGAAGTAAATAAAAATGAGAAAGTCATGCGGGACCCAAAACCCGCGGTAACGGTTGAAACGTTTGCAAATAATTCTGTGAATTATGAAGTTAAATTCTGGGTTCCGGATATGTCGGAAGTAGGTTCCATTCGCAATGAACTTATGCTGGATATCATTGACTCATTCTCAAAGAATGACATAGTCATGAACTAAAATACAAGTGAGAAAGTATGGGAATACTAATTTATAATTTTACAATTCACACTCCCATACTTCCATACTTCCATACTCCCATACTTTCCTACTTGTTTTACCATCCCGTTCTGTACTCTCTTTTTACAAACTGATTCGCTTCTTCAAAATTGGTGATTTTCATATTTACTGCGTCCCAGAGTAATTTTTTTCTTCCGGGAAATGATCTCCCTTTTTTTATACTCCCGGCTCTCAGTGCAAGATTACCCATCAGGATCGTTTCTGTTAACGGACCCGCGTATTCAAATGGCGAACTGACTTCTTTCCTTCCATATCCAGCAAGACAAGCGTTGATCCATTGCACATAATGTCCTTCGGGAACCCGTGCAAGTGTTTGCGGAACATTTACTTCTTTTGTTTTGGAGGTTGGCAATAATTTGGGGTCACTGCCATAGGTGCCGCACATTATTTTACCTTTGGTTCCGATGATGAGAACACCACCGCCACCGTTGTCTCCAAACTGTTCATCGGCGCCCAGTTCTTCGGGTCTTTCGGGAATAATACCGCCATCCATCCAATGCATTTTCACATCCGGCTTTCCGTCTTTTCCGGGAAATTTAAGAATGACGGAAGAGGCCGGCGGGCAGCTTTCCGGATAATAATCCGGCGTCCAGGCTTTTTCAAATATGCTAACCTGGCTGCATTCCACTTCAGAAGGATAAGCGAGGCCAACGGTTTTAAATGCGGGATCGATCAGGTGACAACCCATATCTCCCAGCGCGCCCGTCCCAAAAGCCCAGAAGCCACGCCAGCTAAAGGGTACATATTCTTTGTGATAAGCCTGATCCTGCGCCGGGCCCAGCCAGAGATCCCATTTGAGTTCTGCCGGTACCTGATCCGTATCCTTCGGTGTGCCCAGACCCTGGGGCCATATCGGACGGTTGGTCCATACTTTTATTTCGGTTGCATCCCCGATAATTCCGGCACGGTACCATTCCTGCATGGTGCGTACGCCATCGCCAGATGAACCCTGGTTTCCCATCTGGGTAACCACTTTATATCTTTTGGCAGATTCTGTAAGCATGCGAGCCTCATAAATATCATGCGTCAATGGTTTTTGAACGTATACATGTTTTCCCAGCTGCATGGCAGACAGCGCTGCCACCGCATGACCATTATCCGGAATGGAAACAGAAACGGCATCAATGGATCGATGTTCTTTTTCCAGCATCTCACGGAAATCATAATATCGTTTTGCTTTTGGAAAACGTTCCACCGATTTTTTTATCTGGCGGTCATCCACGTCACAGAGGTAAGCGATGTTTGCATTAGGGCTCTTTGAAAATTCAAAAAGGTCACTCTCTCCTTTCCCGCCTGCGCCAATGGCAGCAATCGTAAGTTTATCACTGGGTGCTATGAAGCCGCGGCCTAATACATGTCTTGGCACAATAAAAAACCCGGCCGCCGCCAGTGAACCGGATTTCAGAAAATCTCTCCTTGATTTGTTTTCTTTCAATTTCATAAATGAGTATTATTAATTTGAATCTGTTTCGACGATAGATCACAGATGACAGTTCACAGTTTTAGGCTTTACGCTTTAAGCTTTAGGCTTAATAAGAACGGTAGTTCCTTTTAACAAACTGATTGGCGGGAGCAAAATTGGAAACCTCCATTTTTTCTCCGTCCCAGATCAGCTTTTTTCTTCCCGGGAATACTTTTTCTCCCTTGCCATTGGTTTCACTATACTGATAGCTGCGAACGGCGAGATTTCCCATCAGTACGGTTTCAGTAAGTGGTCCTGCAAGCGCAAAATCCGAACTGGTAAACGTACCATATCCTTTTTTGCTGGCTTTTACCCATTGCTGCTGGTGGCCATCGGTGCCCCCTTCCACCAATGGATATTTTGAACTGGCCATTACGCTGTCCTTCATCAGGCTGGTTGGTAACAGGGTTGCATTTGCACCAAATTTTCCGGCCATCAGTTTTCCCTTGGTTCCTTCGAAAATCATTCCCCCGTCAACGCCACTCATGGGCTCATCCGGAAGAAGTTCTGCAGGCCTTTCCGGCAAAATCCCACCATCATACCATACCATTTTAACCGGGACCAGTGACCCCCGTTGTGGAAATTGTATATATGTTTTTGCAGAAGGCGGGAATCCCTCGGGATTGATCTCTTCCTGAAAATATCCTTTGTAAACAGAACCAATACTGGTTTCTGCAGAAACCGGATACCCGAGTTTCAAAGCCAAATAGGGCGAGTCAATAAAATGACAACCCATATCACCAAGTGAACCGGATCCATAGTCTACCCAGCCCCTCCAGATTGCAGGCAGAAAGGCGGGATTATAGTCCCGCACCGGCGCCGTGCCTTGCCAAAGGTTCCAATCGAGTTCTTTGGGGACCTCAAACTGTCCGGTAGGTGAAGCGATCCCCTGGGGCCAGGTCGGCCGGTTTGTCCAAACATGCACGGTATGTACATCTCCCAACAATCCATCCTGGAGCCAGGTTTCAATGAGCCGGATATCGTCTCCTGATGCACCCTGGTTACCCATCTGTGTTACTACTTTATATCTGACAGCTGCCTGAGTGAGCATCCTGGCCTCGTAAATATCGTGCGTCAATGGTTTTTCAACATACACGTGTTTGCCAAGTTCCATGGCAGCCATGGCGATGGGGGCGTGCATATGATCGGGAGTCGTAATCATCACCGCATCGATATTTTTTCCTTCTTTTTCAAACATCACACGATAGTCCTTATAATAAGCCGCGTTGGGCCATTTTTTACGGGCGTTTGCTGACCTGCGATCGTCCACGTCGCAAAGAGCCGCAATATTATCGGACCCATTATTATACGCTCTGGGAAGATTTGCTTCGGCCCTACCACCCACACCCACGCCGGCAATATTTAATTTATCACTGGGCGCTATAAATCCCCGGCCCAGAACGTGTCGCGGAAGAATCATTATTCCGCCTGCAGTATAAGAAGTATTACGAATGAAATTTCTTCTGGAAATAGAAGATGGCTTTGAAGGCATAATTAAATTTTAATTGTGCTGGCGGCTGACAACAAGCGATGACAGATGACAAAAAAAGCTTTAGGCTTTAAACTTAAACAAGCGCTGCATCGAGCGTGATATTTGTATTTAATAACTTGCTGATGGGACAACCGGATTTGGCAGCTTCATAAGCTTTTTTGAATTGTTCTTCTGTAATACCTGGAATTTTTGCTTTTAAAGTAAGCGCGGATGATGTGATAGAACTGGTTGGAGGGTCCAGTGTAACGACAGCATTTACATCGAGACTGTCTGCAGTGAGGCCCATGGCCTGTAATTGAAAACTTAGCGCCATCGCAAAGCAGCCTGCATGCGCAGCAGCAACAAGCTCTTCGGGGTTGGTGCCCACGCCGTCTTCAAAACGGGATTTATACGAGTACTGTGTTTTGTTTAATGTAGTGCTTTGCGTAGTCAGAGTTCCCTTTCCATCTTTACCGGATCCATTCCAGATTGCTGCGGCGGTACGTTTCATAAATGTAGAAATTTTAGAAACGTAAGTTAGGGAAAACTAATATACTGAAAGCAGCCTGATATCAAAATACACCGGTGCATTGGGGGGCACGGGTCCATAGCCGGTACATCCCCAGGCATAGGCAGATGGAATCAATAATTTAATCCGACCTCCTGCGCCGATTTTTGGCATACCAAGGCGCCATCCGATAATGAGGCTATCGAGTGGCATTCCGTTCAGGTTTATATTCGTGGCGGAATCAAAAATGGCGCTGTTCAACAACCGTCCTACATAACTCACCGTGATCCTCGAATAGGCCGACGGCTTTGCACCCGACCCGGGATCTACGATCTGATAAAACATTCCGGAACTATCCATAATGGGTTTAATGGAATCATCCGCAAATTTGAGAAGCGCTGCGGAATCTGAAAATGGATTCATATTGGTACAGCCCGGGTTATCCGACACCTGTTTACCGCATCCGAAAAAACCAATCAGACCGGAAACCACTAAAACGAAATACAATTTTTTCATAACGGGTGCTATATTAACACAAAAATTTAATGCGGTTTTAATTCCTGGCTACTAAACGCTAACGGAAGCAGATCCGTTGCCCTATTTATAATATATATTTCGCCGGAAATACCTCCAAGTATTAGACGAATGGACTGGCCAAAACGTTGCTCATATTCAGAAAGCGTCTGCCTGCAGATCCCGCATGGACTGATTGGCCAGTCGCTATTGCCAGATTCATTGATATAGGTCAAGGCCAGGCTGGTAACCGCTGTTCCGGGAAAGATTGCTGAAGCAGCAGAAAGAGCAACCCGTTCGGCACAAATACCGGCTGGAAAACTCGCGTTTTCCTGGTTCGAGCCGGTGAGAATTTCCCCGTTGCTTAGCCGCAGGGCAACACCCACTCTGAAATTTGAATACGGTGCGTACGCATCACCCGTGGCTTTGTAGGCGGCTTCCAAAAGCAGCGCGTCTTCCGTTACCAGTGTTTTAAAATCCGGAAATATTTGTATCGGAATATGTAAACTTTCTACCCTCATCTGGTTGTTTGCAGACTATTTTATTTTCTTAAACAAACGGCTCCAGCGAACTCCGCTTTTCCAACTCAGCCAGATCATCCAGGCTTCCCCTACCACGTGGTCCTCTGGAACAAAACCCCAGAAACGACTGTCCAGACTCTGATGCCGGTTATCTCCCATCATCCAGTAATAATCCATCTGAAATGTATAACTCGAAGATTCCTTATCGTTAATAAAAAATTTTCCATTCCGTATCTCCAGTTTATTTTTTTCATAATCCCGGATGGCTCTTTCATAAAAAATATAATTCACTACATTGAGCTGCAGCGTGGCACCTTTTTTAGGAATCCAGAATGGACCGTAATTATCTTTTGTCCAGTTATAATGTGAATCAAAAGGATAAACTCTTCTGTCGCTATCCAGAATGGGAGAAATATTCTTAGCTAATCCGCTTTTACTCATTTTATCGCGTGCAATGGCAGTCAGTAACATGGCATAACTGTTGGGAACACCGGTTTGCTGGAACTCTTCCGGATTGTTGATATCAATATCATATTCTTCCTTCATCACCGTTTCATCGAGTTGCTGACCACCTGTAACCACGATATAATTTGTTTCCGAATAATCAGGCAACCGGGTTTCTTTGCCATTAATAAAAATGATCTGGTTTTTGATTTGCAAAGTATCTCCGGCAATACCCACGCAACGTTTGATAAAGTTTTCCTGCTTGTCAACCGGTCTCACAATCAGCGGATATTGATCCGGGTCACTGAGGATAGCCTGCCGGCCTGCATTCATATCACCATTTCCAAGCATGCGTGCGACGTCATAATAGGGTTGTTCTGACTGGTATCCCTCTTTATTGATGACCGTATCACCGGCCGGGAAATTAAATACCACCACGTCATTTCTTTTAACCGGGGCCGCAAACCAGCGTGTATAAGGAATATGTATCCATTCCACGTACGACTTCATATCGAAGATGGGCATGGTATGATGAACGAAGGGCATGGCAATCGGTGTATTGGGGATACGCGGGCCATAACTGAATTTACTTACAAAAAGAAAATCATTTACCAAAAGGGTCTTCTCCATCGATGGCGTGGGAATAACATAGGCTTCAAATACAAATGTGCGGATTAGCGTAGCCGCAATCACCGCAAAAATGCCGGCGTCAATCCATTCACGGGCAGCGGATTTCTTGTATTTTTTTGCGGCTTCCGCTCCGACATATTTATCTTTTTTATTTAAGCCGACATATAAAAAATATAAACCGGCAGTACATACGGTCAGCAGATGCTGATAAAATCTAAACTTGCCAAAGGTTTTTACAAATTCAACCAGAATCGCGAGTGTAAAGAACCAGCCCACGACAGGAATGAATTGCAAAATAAAAAGATAAACCGGCCGCCTGCTCAACCTGACCATTTCAAAACTATTGAAGACGGGTACAAGCCCCATCCAACCGGGAACACCCGCCTTCCTGAACATGAAAAACAATCCAAAAGCGGGAAGTATAAATAAAATCAGGGCAATGAGAACAAGAATCAGGATCTGGTGGGCGGTCATTTAAGCGATTTTAGATTTGGTCAAATGTAGCATAATTAGCAGCCATCAAAATACTGCAGCCTGTTTGATCGGCTGAACCGTTCGGCACATTTATATAATTTTTAATACTGCTATTTTTTAGGCAGAACATAATTCGCCACGTCTTCGCGACTGATGGATTTGGAAGAAAGAATGATCAGTCGCTCAACCACATTTCGCAGTTCCCTGATATTACCCGTCCAGTTATACTCCTGCAAAGCCCGGATGGCTTCCTCATCAATTCCCTTGCGGGCAATCCCATATTCGTTGCAGATATCTGTCAGGAATTTATCAATCAGCAAGGGGATATCGTCCCTTCTTTCATTTAAAGAAGGAACATGAATGATAATCACACTGAGCCGGTGATAAAGATCCAGCCTGAAATTTTTTTCATCCACTTCTTTCAGAAGATCCTTATTGGTTGCCGCGATCACACGAACGTCGACACTAATGTCCTTGTCACCGCCAACCCGGGTGATCTTTCCTTCCTGCAAGGCGCGAAGCACTTTGGCCTGGGCATTGGGACTCATGTCGCCAATCTCATCAAGGAATAGTGTTCCCGTATTTGCCTGTTCGAATTTTCCTATTCTTTGCTTAACGGCCGAAGTAAAAGAACCTTTTTCATGACCAAACAATTCGCTTTCGATCAGCTCTCCCGGAATAGCAGCACAATTCACTTCAATGAGCGGACCGGCTGCCCGGTTACTTTTTTCATGTACCCAACGAGCAACCAGTTCTTTCCCAACTCCATTTTCCCCGGTGATGAGTATGCGCGCATCGGTAGGCGCCACTTTGTCAATGGTCTCCCTGATCTTATGGATCGGCGTGGATTCGCCAATCATATCCTGCACTTTAGCCACTCTCCTTTTCAGCACTTTGGTTTCAGCAACCAGGGAAGTCTTATCCATGGCATTGCGAATGGTAATGAGCAGCCGGTTCAGATCAGGGGGTTTGGATATATAGTCATAAGCACCTTTCTTAACGGCTTCAACTGCCGTTTCGATAGTACCATGACCGGAAATCATAATTATCGGCAAATCGGGATTGGCCTCTTTCGCTTTTTCAAGGAATTCAATGCCATCCATCTTGGGCATCTTGATGTCGCATAGAATGACATCGTATTCCTTTTCTCTGAATTTCCGGAAGCCTTCTTCCCCATCCCCCGCTTCATCTATTTTGTATCCTTCGTATGAAAGAATCTCGCTTAGGGTTTTCCGGATTGCTTTTTCATCATCTATAATCAGAATATTCGACATATTTTTCTCGGTTTCAATAAAAATAAAGGCCGGATTTTCAGCCAATTGGACCGCAATTTAACTGAATAAAGGGTTAATGGAAACCGGGGGCCCATATCTTATCGGAAATTGGGGGTTTACTAACGTAAAAATACGTTGCAGGAACCGGTTTGTGTGCTTATTTTGTGATCGGTAATATTTTTTGAAAAACCAGAATTAAAATTTAACCCTATGAAACAGGAATTTGACAATTCCGTAAAAGCGCCGGCTAAGGTGTTTTTAAAATTGACCGTTTTTGGATTTGTATTAATCGGCTTTGCCTACTTTTCCCTGATCGTTTTGGGAACCGCTTTGAAAGCCATACACTAATAAATTGATTCTTCACGTCTGAGGCGTGAAGATTTTTAATTTATCACGCTCAGTTCGATGATCGCATCTACCGGATCCAGCGACCTGTTTTTTAAGTCGATCATAATATAACCATCCCCTAAGGACTGCACATTGAGCATTTTCCCTTCCATCTGCGCAGACTTCACCTTATAAGGAATTTTCACAAAAAATTTGTCTCCTTCCGTTTTAAACAGGTGGAGATAGACATTATTCCCTTTTTCCGTTATGGCACCCCATTCCTGTGGTCTCATATAACCCGCGTGGGTGCCGTAAATCGTGTATCCGTTTTTCTTTAACCAGGTCCCCATACTATCCAGCCTGTCAGTAAAAGCAGTCTGTATTTCCCCATTGGGCAGGGGGCCGATATTTAATAAAAGATTGGCCCCATAGCCCGCATCTTTTACCAGCAGGCGGATCAGTTCTTTAGATGATTTATAGTGGGTATCCGTAATATTAAATCCCCAGGAGTTATTGATGGTTTCACAGGTTTCCAGTGGAAGATTTGAAACAGATGCGCCTCCAAAACCAGTACTGTTGCCACCAGGAAGGTCCTTTTCAAACATTTGAAAATCCTCTCCGGGGATGGGGCTGAGGTGATGATTATTCCCAATCAGACATTGAGGCTGTAATTGGTGTATCATGGCATAAATTTCCTGCAGGTGCCAGTCGACCGCGGGTTTATTGATTTTATCCCGATCATTGGGGAGCTGATCCCAGTAACCGTCAAACCAGACTCCCGCAATGGGGCCATACTGAGTGAGCAGCTCTGTCAGCTGTGCCTTCATGAAAGCGATATAATGGTTCCAGTTGCTTTTTTCGGTTCTGCCTGTTCCGTGGCCCGTACGACCCGTTTCATACTGGTAATCGCTTCGATACCAGTCCAGCAGGGAATAATACACAAATAATTTAATGCCCTGCCGCTGGCATTCCTCCGCCATCAGCTTGACCGCGTCCTGTTTCCAGTCGGTATTCGTGATTTTCCAGTCCGATTGTTTTGTATCCCAGTCACTGAATCCATCATGGTGTCGTGTAATCAGCGTGATATACTGCATGCCTGCTCGTTTAGCAGCAGATACCCATTTTTTTGCGTCAAACCGGACCGGATTAAAGATCGTAAGGAGCTGACGGTATTCGGTATAGGTGATATTCCGGTCGTTCATGACCCATTCCCCGCTTCCGGGAACACTGAACGCACCCCAGTGAATAAACATGCCGAACCTTGCGCTGTCGAACCATTTTCTTGCGGCCAGATTTTCCGGAGAGGGCTGGTATTCCGGCTGAGCTTTGCAAACCAGCATTACCGAAGTAAGACAAAGCATTGTTAAAAGACGGTTCATAATGACAGGGGTTTATCGTGTTGACCAGCCGTTTACTTGTTCAGATACATGACTTCTTTTACCATCTTCACTGCTTTTTCAACTGAAGGCATGGCGGCGGCCACCAGGTTGCCTGCATAGTGCAGGGGCGCGTCAGCCGCCGTAATCCGGCGAATAGGTGCATCCAGGTAGTCAAACCCTTCTTTCTGTATCGTATATGCAATCTCTGAGGAAATAGAAGCAAAGGGCCATTGTTCCTCAATAATTACCAGACGGTTTGTTTTCTTAACACTCTCCAGGATCGTGTTCCAGTCGAGCGGACGAATTGTCCTGAGGTCAATCACTTCTGCGCTGATTTGTTCTTTCTCCAGTTCAGCGGCAGCAGACAGCGCTATTTTCATCATTTTATTGTATGATACAATAGTGACATCGGTTCCGGGGCGCGCTGTATGGGCCTTGCCCAGTTCGATATAATATTCTTCTTCAGGTATTTCAGATTTATCCCCATACATCACTTCGCTTTCCATAAAAATCACGGGATCCTCTTCATACCGGATGGCCTGTTTCAGCAATCCTTTGGCATCATATCCATTGCTGGGAGAAACCACTTTCAGTCCGGGAATATTCGCAAAATAGCTTTCAAAAGCAGTGGAATGCTGAGCCCCGAGTTGTCCGGCTGAACCGTTTGGACCGCGAAATACGATGGGACAACCCACCTGGCCGCCACTCATGGCGAGCATTTTTGACGCCGTATTTAGTATCTGATCGAGTGCCAACATGGCAAAGTTAAAGGTCATGAATTCGAGCACGGGGCGAAGTCCGTTCTGGGCGGCCCCTACGCCGACAGCCGTGAAACCCAGTTCAGAAATAGGAGTATCAATGATTCTTTTAGGACCGAATTCATCGAGCATGCCCTGGCTCACTTTATACGCTCCGTTGTATTCTGCCACTTCCTCACCCATTAGAAAAACCCGGTCGTCCCGGCGCATTTCTTCTGACATGGCCTCACGTAAAGCTTCCCGGAAAGCGATTTGTCTCATTAATATGAATTTAAGGAGGGGCAAAAGTATTGAGGAATGGGGAATCGGCAATGGGGATTTTTCGCTTAATCGTCTATTTTTCACCGAAAATCGAAGGTTTGATCCCCTTAGTCGAATAAGTTATGAAAAGGAGGGCTTCCGGAGCATCTTTGTATTGCCAACGCGTTATAAAGCTTACAGCGTAACGCCTAAATCCAGATCCTGAAAAACCAAACGAATTGAACCCTTAAAAAAGCCAAAGCCTAAAACCAGATCCCAGAAAACCAAATGAACGTACCCCTAAAACCTTAACCAGCAGAAAAAGCCAAATCCTTAAAAAACCAAAGAATCCAATCCGAAACCGAAAGTCCAAATCCTAAAAAGAACCAACCAGAAAGCAAAGTCCAATCCTGAAACCATCCGATCATCCTTTGAAAACGCGAAACCAATCCATCCTGATGAAAACCAATGAAACCAGTATCGTTGAAAACCGGAACTTTTAACAGACCATCCTTCATGATCATGTTTATGTAATGATTACCCGGTTTAACGAATTGAAAAGCCGTCTCGGATTATCCGGGACGGCTTTATCATTTACTTTTCAACAGGGTCAAACGGAGAATCTCTTCTCTTTACTTTTTAATTTTTTGTCAGCCCCAGGCTATCCAGGTCACGGAATGTAATCGTGGGCCATTGTTTGGATGTGAGTTTCTTTATGACCAGGTTGCCAACCAGGAGGGCATCGGCGGCAGATTTGAAACCCTGTTTGCCTGGAACGGCCGGCATATATTCCTGTTCAATAAATTTTTTTTTGCCCGCCAGGATGGTATATCCCCATCCATACTGGGTGTGAATGGGCATCGCCGTCAGCAATACTTCGCCCTCATGGCTTTTTTGCCTGCTAAAAAAAATTACCGAGATGCAAAGCAGCGCGGTAACTCCAATAATAATAAATTTTTTACTGGTTGTCATTGGGGTTCTGGGTCTCAGTTGGAAAGAATTGCCACAGGTAGTCAGATGCACCGGCTTGTCCGGGAGAACTCCTTCCGGTTCCGATAAATCCACCGCCACCGGGATTTTTGGAATTCGGATCCACTGTAAAGCCGATGGCGCCAGTCGTTGCAGGACCTTCAAATGGTGTTTTTGGAGTCCACAGATCACCGCCCCCATTCCCATCCGGGAAAACATACTCCCAGGTATAGGTATAAAAAACACCATTTTCTCCGGTGCTGATATACGCATACGGGGGAATTACGAATGCACATGCATTCCAACGAACAATATTTGTATATGCATCATCATATGAATCACTGCTGAAATTTGAGATATGACGAAGCTCACTCCATTTTGCCGTATCAGAAGCCGGATTGAATACCCAGAAATCCGATTGCATTATGCCACTGTTTACGCCGGTTACGAGGTAGGCTTTATTTTGATAAGTAAATGTGACTGCGCCATATCTTTTATTTCCGCTGAAGCCCACATCAGTCCATGTGTCAATGGAAGGATCATATTGATAAAAATCTTTCAGCGCATTGCTGCCATCAAAGCCTGTACCTGCATAGCCTAAATTACCGAGACCAAAAGCGACTGCTTCATAGCGCGGGCTGCCGGCAAAATTGGCTTTCTTGGTCCAGCTGTTTCCAGTCGGATCGTATTCATAAAAATCATTCAGATAATTAAAGCCGTCATAACCGGTACCCACATATCCCTTGCCACCGGCCGTGAAAGCGATTGCGGAACTTCTTGGGGTTCCCGGGAAACTATCTACCTGTGTCCAGATATTATTAAACTCATCATATTTCCAGAAATCGGAAAATCTGGTATTCAATCCATCCCATCCGGTTCCAACATAAGCAAAATTGTCGATAACAAATGAAACTGCTTCACTGCGGGCGGGTCCGTTCAACTGGCCTTCAGCAACCCAGTTACCACTCTGTGTATAGGGTATATTATTTGAATGGCAGGAAAACAAAGAGCATAAAACGAAAAGTGAGAATACATTGAGATAGATCCGCTTCATATTGATGTATTGAGAATACTTAGTTTTGTAGCGATAAAAGTATTTTATTTGCAGCGCGAAATACGGACAATTCAGGGGATTTCACAAAAATTTATCAAATAACGCAGCGCGTTTCAATGGTTAATCGAATTCAAAAAACATACTTTTGCCCTTTAGTAAAGTGCGGAAAGACTAAAATGAATTTTTACAACCCGATACCTGGCAAGACGGTTTACCGCATTGGACCTGTCAGTTTTTTTCAATTGTCCGAAACCGGATCCTTAATCTGGAGAAAATAAGCATGACAAGGAAATGTTATCTCAGTAACCGATCAACTGTTTATCTCCTACCCGTACTGTTCATACTGGCAACAACTGCCTGTACAAAACCGCAGATCTCTTTTCAAAGTGTCTACAATGGAGACAACGCTACGAACGTAATAGCCATTGATACATTCGCCGTCAAGATCTCTACTGTTTTTCTTGATTCTTTCACCACATCCGGAACAACCGTCCAATTGCTGGGCCGTTATATAGATCCTTTTTTTGGTACCATCACTTCCCAGAGCTATTCTGATATCGGTACGCCCTTCCCGCTACCTACTCTCACGAATACTTCGATATATGATTCACTTCAGTTAATCATGCGAATCAATAAATCATTTTACGGAGACACAACAAAGGATCAGCGTTTTCTGGTGAGCCAACTGACGCAGGTCATGAATTTTCCCGGAACACAGGGGGCTTTTTATAATAAAGATTCGATTCCCTTCGATCCGACGGTCCTCGGATCAACGCTTGTAAAAATTAATCCCCTTGCTGGTCTGACAAGTCAGCGTACAGGTGATTCGATAAAAATAACCATGCCGAACAGTATGGGGTTACAACTGTTTGACTTGTTGTACAGACAGCCGGATACCGTTAAAAATTCGAACATTTGGCGGGGTTATTTCAAAGGTTTGACCGTGTATCCGGATACAACTTTACCGGGCGCCATTTACGGATTCAAAGATTCCCTGGTTCTCCGGATATATTATCATGAGCCGGGTGTAACCCTTCAGCTGAAACAAATTGATTTTAACGTCATCAATACGTCTACCCAGTTCAACCAGATTTCGGTCGACCGTTCAGGTACGCCTACGGCGGCTCTGTCTGCATCAAATACGGAACTTCCATCATCAGCCACGGGCAACCGCGCTTTCCTTCAACCCATTACGAGCCTGTACACAAAACTTCTTTTCCCCACCATCAGCAACCTGCTGGGTTATCAGGATTACCTGGCGGTGATGAAAGCGGAGCTGGTCATAAAACCGGTTGCGGGAACCTATAGTCCGATCTATAACCTGCCACCACAAGTTAGCCTTGTCCTGACCAACCAGGGAAATGGTATCGGAGCACCCTTACCTTTTGGGAGCGGAAGTCTGAGTATAGATTATTTGTATGGTACCAATACCAGTTATAGTTATGATATCACGTCATATATTCAAAATGCCATCATGCAGGGCGCGCCGAACAATGCGAAGAACGGAATCATGTTAACCACCCCTGCGGCTTCATTTAATACCATGTTCAACAGAGCTGTCATCGGTGATGCGTTTAATCCATTGCAGTCGAATCAAATTTCCCTGAAAATCTTTTACGCTTCATATTATTAATATGATCAAACCGAACGGTTTTTCTTTTATGCGAATATGGTTTACCATACTTTTTTCCGTTCTGTTGATCACCGTGGGTTACGCACAAAACAACAATTCACCATATTCTATTCATGCCATCGGAGACATTACTGATAATTTTGTAAACCGTACAACCGGTCTCGGCTCTACCGGAATTGCCTACCGCAGTAACCGGTACCTGCTCACAAATAATCCGGCATCGCTGAGCGGACTGGACAATCAGTTTTTTGCGGGCGAAATCGGGGTAAATGGTCAGTTTGTTGATTATTCGGGGAATGCGGTCAGTGAAACCAACCACCAGTCCTCGGATATCACTTTTAAAAGATTTCAACTCGGAACAAAAATTTTCCGGCACTGGGGAAGTTCCGTTGGTCTTATGCCGTACAGCGAAGAAAATTATGAATATTCCGGCACAAGGCCCCTGGGTTATAACGGAGGCGCACTTCCATCCTACGACCAGGGCTATGGCGGGATCAACAAAGTTTTCTGGGCAAATGGATATGAATTCTTTAACCATTTGTCCGTAGGCATCACCACGTCCTACCTGTTCGGTTCCATCACTAATAAAAATATTATTCTCGGTCAGGGCTCGTCCATCTACCTGTCAAAAAACAATAATACTTTTTACAGCAATTTTTATTTTGATTACGGCTTGCAATATTATGCCTCCATTAACAGCCATTGGGATTTTACCGTCGGTGCGATTTACTCGAACCAGGCCAGTATCAATACGGAGACAAATGTGAATGTAATTAATCTGGATTCCAATGTGCTGCGGTCAACGATTTCGGTTGGTACGTATACCATTCCAATGAGTTATGGTCTTGGCATTTCTGTTACGAGGAATAAGAAATATACATTCCTGGCGGATTATAAATTTCAAAACTGGTCGAGTCTCCGCTCTTCCACGCAAGATTTTTTTTACGAAAACAGCCAGCGTGCTTCCGTAGGATTTGAAATTTCCAAAAAGAAAGTAGCTTATAATACGTTGTATGAAACTTCTTTTTTTCAGGCCGGGTTCTTCTATAACAAATCGTATTTGATTATTAACGGAACGCCCATTGAGGATATTGGCGGATCCATTGGCTTGGGCGTAAATTCAAAACGGTCTCCTCTCTCCTGCATCGTCGTGCTGACTTATGGAATAAAGGGTACAACATCCAACAACCTGCTCAGGGAAAATTATGTGAATGCCAGTTTCGTATTCTCGTTTCGGGAATTCTGGTATACCCATGGGAGAAAATTTGATTAGCGGTTACAGTATGCCAATGATATTTCCCAAAGGAACACCCAACCCCGTGCAGGCGTCCCAGCCGGGTCCTGCTGTATAACCTCCGATTTTTGCAGTTACATTATTTCCGGATGTTATGTCTTTGAACACGGATGCTTTTGAATCATATATTTTAGGATGAATGAATCCGGATTTCCGTTTTAATTTCTGATTTGCAAGGGCGATAAGTCCGGCTATCAACGGAGCAACCGCACTGGTTCCGCCTACGACCGTCCATTGTCCGTCAACCAGCACGTTGTAGCCACTGGCTGAATCAGCGTTGGCCGCGATATCCGGAACCCCTCTGCCCTTTTTTTTACCTGAATTTACGGATGCCGGCAGGGATATGTTTTTCTGATAATCAGGCACGGGAAAAACATCGCTTATGCCTCCGCCGGTTGCCCATCCATCCAGGTCATTCCAGACGGTTTCCGTATTTGCCAGTAAATGGGTTCCTCCACAGGCCAGGGCATAAGGGCTGCTCGCCGGAAAATCAACATGCGCCTTACCATCCGTTTCCCGGTCGGAGGATCCGCCATCACCTGCGGCTACGGTAATCGTAACACCCATGGCAGCGGCCGACATAAAGGTTTCATTAAAATTCTGCATGGCCTGATCACTCCACTGGGATTCGGCGGCGCCCCAGCTGATTGAAATAACAGAGGGATTATTTACCGTATCGTGAATGGCGGTACTGATGGCATCGAGAAAACCCTTGTCCGTATTCGGAGCAAAATACACGATGATTTTTGCACCGGGCGCAATAGCGCCCGCCACTTGAATATCCAGCGCTACTTCGCCATCTGCACTGTCTGCGGTTGACGGCGCGTTAAGGGCACCATCCACCGAAAACGAAGTAATCACCGGCAGAGGCAGACTGAGTTTGCTAAAATAATTCTGCATATCTAAGTTCCGGTATCCGCCTCCCAGTTCAATGAGAGCAATACATTCACCCGTTCCATTCACATCACGAGGATATTTATAGGCTTTGGCCACGGCATCCGGATTATAGGAAACAGAAGCGTCGTTCGGATGGATCAGTCCGCCCTCTTTTTTCAACAGTTTGAACATGGGTCTTGCCTGAGGACGATTATCCAATCCAAAAACACCGGTGATAATATCTTTGAGGATTTCAGGAATATGAATGACACCGCTCCGGCCGCGATAGACAATCCCGGAATCCGGAATAAAATCCGAGAGATAAACCTGGAAGGCATCACTGAATTTTTGAACAGATCCTGTCAGGATAACATTGCGCCTGGAAACGGAGGTTTGAAGAACCGTCAGATCATGCTGGCGGGCAAAGTCAACCACCAGATCGATATCTTCTTGAGATGCTCCAAAACGACGATCGAAAACTTCCTGGCTTAAGGGTTTATTTTTACCGCCGCTGATTCCGCGTACAAAATTACGGATCGGCGTTTTTCTCCTGAGTTTGACCATCACTTCAATGACTTCATTGTAGGATGAATTTCCAATGTTTTTTCCGGAAGGAAGTTTTCTGAAACTTCCGGGGAGTTCTATCCGGGATTCAAATTTTGCAGATGATTTGAGGTATGTGTTTTTTGCTGCAGACATAACAGATTTTTTTGAAGATATTTGCAGGATGAATCATATGTTACGTGTTGCTATACTTGATCTATACGAAGGAAGACCAAACGAAGGTATGCGTTGCATCCAACAAATCCTGCAGGAATATAGCCAGTCTAAGGGTTTTCCCGTAGTCTCTACCATTTATGACGTTCGCCTGAAAGAAGAACTTCCGGATCTTTCCTACGATATTTATTTGTCCAGCGGCGGTCCCGGCAGTCCCTTGGAAACGGAAGGCGTTTCCTGGGACAGTAAATACATGGACTGGCTGCATAACCTCGTTAAACATAACAAAATAGCCAGCGAAGCGGACAAAAAGCATGTCCTTTTTATCTGTCATTCTTTCCAACTCGCGTGCCGGTTTTTTAAGACCGGTAAAGTAACGAAAAGAAAATCCACCGCTTTTGGTGTTTTCCCCATCCATATGAAATCCGAGGGGAAAAAAGAACCCGTTTTTCATGGCTTGCGGGATCCATTTTATGCTGTTGACAGCCGGGATTACCAGGTTATTGAAGAAGAAAAGACCGATATTAAAAAAAAGGGAGCGAGTGTGCTGGCCATCGAAAAAGAAAGACCGCACATTCCCCTGCAAAGGGCCATCATGGCTATCCGCTTTAATGAATTCATGATGGGGACCCAGTTTCATCCGGAAGCCGATGCGATGGGGATGAGTATGTATCTGCAAAGGGCAGATAAAAAGAAAACCGTGATTGAGGGATACGGGGAAGAAAAATGGAAAAGTATGATCCAGCAATTAAATGACCCGGATAAAATCCGGAAAACATACTCACAGGTGATTCCGAATTTTCTGAATACCGCGGGAGGGAGACATTAATTTGGGAATTTGAAAAATTTGGAAATTAAGAAATATAATTTTCAATTTGAAAGAATATATATTGACCCCCGGATCTCAAACATTCGATTTCCAAATTTTCAAATTTCCAAATTTTCAAATTTCAAATGTATGATCCCGCATCTCCGCAAATTATTTAATGAATCCTTCACGGAAGAAAAATACAGGGCTTTCCTGGACGACCTGAATGCTAAACACCCGGGCGCCATTGAATTCCGCGTGGCGGAAACCCCGGTTTTTGTTCCTGAACCTTTTACGGACCAGATGATCAGCGCCTGCGAATCGATTGTCGATATTATTACAGCGCCTGGTTTTATGGAAGAATCTGCCGGGGCCATTCCTCCCGGTGATTTTGTTCCGGGCAAAGAAAATCATCCGCACTTTATTGCATTTGATTTTGGCGTTTGTATAAATGAAAAAAACGAACTCGAACCGCAGCTCGTTGAGATGCAGGGATTTCCTTCGCTCTATGCGTTTCAGGTATATTATCCCGAGATCATCCAAAAACATTTCAAACTTACGCGCGACTTCACACAATATCTTGGAGGGTATGACCGGCCAACTTATCTGAAGGACCTGAAGAAAATTCTATTGGGTGGAGGGGAAATTGAAAACACGGTTTTGCTCGAAATCAAACCACATGAGCAAAAAACAAGGATTGATTTTTATTGTACAGAGGATTATTTCGGCATACAACCGGTATGCATAACCGAATTGATTGCAGACGGGAGCCAGCTTTTTTACATTCATTCGAAAAAGAAAGAAAAAATAAGGATAAAACGGATTTATAACCGGATCATATTTGATGATCTGCAGGCACAAAAAGAATCCATAGGAAAACATATAGATCTGCGTGCGGAATGGGACGTTGAGTGGATACCGCATCCCAATTGGTTTTACCGGATATCAAAACATACTCTTCCGTTTATCAGCCATCCCTATGTACCTGTTACCGTATTTCTTAATCAGTTGAAAACAATTCCGGAAGATCTGGAGAACTATGTATTAAAGCCGTTATTCTCTTTTGCCGGTCAGGGAGTCGTCATCGATATTAAGCCGGAAGATTTTCAGTCCATAAAAGATCCATCGAACTGGATCCTTCAAAGAAAAGTAAACTATGCATCTGTCATTCAAACGCCGGATGATCCCGCCAAAGTGGAAATCCGGATCATGTATTTATGGCCCGAAGGTGCGGACCGACCCAAGCCTGCCATCAACCTTGCGAGACTTAGTAAAGGGAAAATGATTGGTGTCCGGTATAACCAGGACAAGAACTGGGTTGGGGGGAGTGTTGCTTTCTTTAAGCTTAACGCTTAACGCATTAATGGCTTATTCGCTTAATCCTGCCAGTATAAACTCTGAATTCAGCTTGGCGATATTGGTCATGGAAATTTCCTTTGGGCAAACCGATTCGCAGGCCTGGGTATTTGTACAACTGCCGAAGCCCTCCTTATCCATCTGGGCGATCAAGTTCAAAACACGGGTTTTTCGCTCAGGTTTCCCTTGTGGCAACAGGGCCAGATGGGAAACTTTTGCCGACACAAAAAGCATGGCCGAGCTGTTTTTGCAGGCCGCCACGCAGGCTCCGCAACCGATGCAGGCTGCAGCGGCAAAAGAAGCATCTGCCATATTTTTATCCACTGGCAGCGAGTTGGCATCCACGGCATTCCCGGTATTCACTGATATAAAACCTCCCGCTTCTATGATGCGGTCAAAGGCAGATCTGTCGACCACCAGATCCCTGATAACCGGAAAGGCATTGGCGCGCCAGGGTTCAATCGTAATGGTATCCCCATCTTTATAAGCCCGCATATGCAATTGGCAGGTTGTATTCGCATGCCAGGGACCGTGTGGTCTTCCGTTGATAAACATCGAGCAGGTCCCGCAGATCCCTTCGCGGCAGTCATGGTCAAATGCAACCGGTTCCTGCCCTTCCCGGATCAGCCTCTCATTGAGTACATCCATCATTTCCAGGAACGACATTTCAGAAGAAATATCTTCAACTTTGTACGTTTCAAAACGACCCTTGGATTCGGCATTTTTTTGTCTCCAAATCTTAAGAGTCAGACTCATTTTGTAATGCTCCATATTCTAATTTGAAAATTTGGAAATTTGAAGATTTGAAAATTGCCTGACATAACTTCAGAATTCCATTAATATTTTTTAAGTTTTAAGCGTCTTAGATTTACCTGTTATAATTATTTTTGATATTATCCTTATTATTTCCTCCAGACCTGCTTTATATTTCGTTTCAAATTTAAATCCATCACTCTTCTCGCATAGCATGAGCCAATAGAATGTTTCATAAGCTTCTTTCGCAGCTATTTTAATTTTATGTAAAAAATCTGCTTTACTCTCTCCGTTTTGCGCTTCAACCACGTTAGCCCCGATTGCAGTCGAAGATCTTAAACGTTGTTTTGCAATAGCATATTTCTTTTCCTGGTTAAGCATTTCATAATACTTAATAATTTCCAATGAATAATTGATTGTTTTATTTACAATCACATTTTCTTTTTGCGTTATCATTTTGAAATTTTTAATTTTGAATAATGAATTCAAATTAAGATTTCAAATTGTTTACAGTTATACAACTTACCGAGTATATCCATGAAAAAGAATTATTTAAAAATTTGTCCATTCGCATTTCCAAATTTTCAAATTTCCAAATTACTTGTAAGATCGTTGCGACGGTTTCGCCACATCGAACTCCAGCGCCTCTTTATGTAATTCCCAATCATGGTCCGCCTTAAATTCCCAAGCTGATACAAAACTGAAGTGTTCATCATCCCGTTTTGCCTCTCCTTCCTCGGTCTGCATTTCTTCGCGGAAATGACCGCCGCAACTTTCATTTCTGTTCAGGGCATCGACACACATGAGTTCGCCCAGCTCTATAAAATCAGCGACGCGGTTTGCCTTATCCAGTTCGGGATTCATTTCATAAATATCCCCGGGAATCTTCAGGTCGCTGTAAAAGTCTTTTTTCAGTTGCTGAATTTCCGTGATGGCCTCGCGCAATCCGGCGGCATTGCGGGCCATGCCGCACTTGTCCCACATGATTTTCCCCAGTTGTTTGTGAAAATGATCGACCGTTTTTGTTCCGCCGATTTTTTTCAGCGCCTCTATCCGGCCGACCACCGCAGTTTCTGCTTTTTCAAACGCGGGATGATCAGTCGGAATATTCTGGGTGCGGATCTCGTCGCTGAGATAATTTCCAATCGTATAGGGAACCACAAAATATCCATCTGCCAGACCCTGCATCAACGCCGATGCGCCGAGACGGTTGGCACCATGATCGGAGAAATTCGCTTCTCCCAGACAATATAATCCTGGAACGGTGGTCATCAGTTCATAGTCCACCCATAACCCCCCCATGGTATAATGTACGGCCGGATAAATACGCATCGGCACTTCATAAGGATTCTCTCCGGTGATCTTCTCATACATATCAAAAAGATTACCGTATTTTTCTTTTACAACCTCTTTACCCTGTTGCCGGATCGTTTCGTGAGAAGGGTTTTCCAATCCGCGTTTATTACATTCCACTTTCCCATACCGGACAATGGCTTCCGCATAATCCAGGTATACCGCCTGCCTGGACGTGCCGACACCGTATCCCGCATCACATCTTTCTTTGGCGGCACGACTGGCCACATCACGGGGCACCAGATTTCCAAATGCAGGGTATCTTCTTTCCAAATAATAATCCCTCTCCTCTTCGGGAATCTCGCCAGGCTTTCGGGTTTCATGCTGTTTTTTCGGAACCCAAATCCGGCCGTCATTTCGCAGGGATTCCGACATCAGGGTGAGTTTCGACTGATAGTCGCCTGAAACAGGTATACAGGTCGGGTGAATTTGTGTGAAACAGGGATTCGCAAAATATGCACCCTGTCTGTGGGCTTTCCAGGCGGCCGTTACATTACATCCCATCGCATTGGTGGACAAATAAAACACATTTCCATAACCGCCGCTGCAAAGTAAAACGGTGTGGCCGAAATGCCTTTCCAGTTTGCCCGACAATAAATTTCTGGTGATTATTCCCCGCGCCTTCCCGTCGATTATCACGAGTTCCTGCATCTCATGGCGCGTATACATGGTCACATTACCCAGCGCGACCTGGCGTTCAAGTGCCTGATAAGCGCCGATCAGCAATTGCTGTCCGGTTTGGCCCGCGGCATAAAAAGTTCTTTGGACCTGTGTGCCTCCGAAAGAGCGGTTACTCAACAGGCCACCGTATTCGCGCGCAAACGGAACACCCTGGGCTACACACTGATCAATAATACTGGCGCTTACTTCAGCCAGGCGGTGAACATTTGATTCACGGGAACGGTAATCGCCCCCTTTGATGGTATCGTAAAATAAACGGAAAACGCTGTCGCCGTCATTCTGATAATTTTTTGCTGCATTGATCCCTCCCTGGGCTGCAATGCTGTGGGCACGACGGGGTGAATCCTGGAAACAATAGGCTTTGACCTTGTATCCTAATTCTGCCAGGGATGCCGCGGCAGACGCGCCCGCCAGCCCGGTGCCGACGATGATAATTTCGATCTTGCGTTTGTTGGCCGGATTGACCAACTTAGCGTGTCCCTTATATTCATTCCATTTTTGCTCTAGAGGTCCTGAAGGAGATTTTGATTCGAGCATATCACTGAGAAATTTGAAAATTTGAAAATTTGAAAATTTGGAAATTGAATCAACTCACCCAACCGAGATAAACTGAAACGGGCATCATGGCAAAGGCAATTGAAACAATGACTGCGAATCCGAAACCCACGCCCTTTATCAACGAAATATATTTTCCATTGGGTACGCCAAGTGTTCTGAATGAACTTTGAAATCCGTGCAGCAAATGATACATCAGTGACAGACAACCGAGAACATACAAAACGACGACAACCGGATTCTGAAACACCCGTACAATTTCTGCATACTGGTCCGCAACTTCCTTACCGCCGATATCCGTGGTGGGTAAATCAGTGAAACGCGAAGGAACCCAGAAATGGGAAAGGTGCATGATCAGAAAAAATAATAACAAAGTGCCAAGCAGGCCCATACTCCGGCTATACCATCTGCTTCCCCGGTTTCCGAGGGTAACGGCATAACCGGTCCGGCGGCGGGTACGGTTTTGAACTTCCAGCACAAGACCCTGGATGATATGCAATAAAAGCCCGGCAAATAATCCGACTTCCAGGATGCGGATGACAACGGTCGTTCCCATAAAATGGGAAGCGAGGTTGAACATCTGGCCCCCGTCATTTGCCCATATACAGGCATTTATGCCTACGTGAACCACGAGGAAGGAAATCAGGAAAATTCCAGTTAAGGACATGATAAACTTTTTGCCGATCGAGGAGGTAAAGAATTCAGACCATTTCATATATACCTTGAAAATTGAGAATCAGGGGAATAAGGCAAAAGTAAGTCAGGAAATGGGAAATCCCTATCTTAGCCGCTCAAAAATCTGTTTGATGAAGCGCGAAGAAGATTTTGAAGCCAATCTTTCGGGTGAAGAAGGAACTACAGAAGAAACAAAAACGAGTTGGTTCAAAAGAATCAAGAAAGGTATTCTTACCAGCACGGCAGAGAAAAAAGAAACGCCGGAAGGTTTGTGGACCAAATGTCCGACCTGTAATTATATCTGCACGGTTACTGAACTGCGGGAAAACCTTTTTGTCTGCCCCAAGGATGGCCATCACCACCGAATCGGAAGCGATGAATATTTCGAAATCCTTTTTAACGATAATAAATATGATGTCCTATATGAAAATATCCGGTCCAAAGATTTCCTGCATTTTACTGACCTGAAATCCTACCAGAAACGACTCGAAGAAACCTGGAATAAAACGGATATCACGGATTCCATCCGGATCGCTACCGGGCAGATCCGCGAGCATCATGTTGTGGTGGGCTGCATGGACTTTGAATTCATCGGCGGCTCACTGGGAAGTGTGATGGGAGAACGAATCGCCAGGGCAGTAGATTATAGTCTTGAACACAGGGCCCCATTGATAATTATATGTAAATCCGGCGGCGCCCGCATGATGGAAAGCGCTTTTTCCTTAATGCAACTGGCCAAAGTTTCAGCCAAACTTTCCCAACTCACAGATGCCCGGATACCTTATATCTCTTTGTTAACAGATCCCTCTTTCGGAGGGATTTCCGCTTCATTTGGTATGCTGGGCGACCTCAACATTGCCGAACCCGGCGCACTGATCGGATTTGCAGGACCCCGCGTAATCCGTGAGACGATAAAAAAAGATCTTCCGGAAGGTTTTCAGCGGAGTGAGTTTCTCCTGGAACACGGATTTTTGGATTTTATCGTCAATCGCAAGGAATTAAAGCATAAAATTTCCACCGTGCTGACCTTGTTGAAGAACTGATCCGCGTTTCATTAATTTTGCCGGCAATTATGACTGAAATCAGAAACCGATCTGTCTATCATGAATTTTTCATCGAAGAAAAATATGATGCGGGCATGGTATTAACCGGTACAGAAGTTAAATCGATCCGCGAAGGAAAAGTAAGTTTTGCGGATAGTTTTTGTATGCTCTTCAAATCGGAACTTTGGGTTCGAAACCTGCATATTGCGGAATACCGTTTTGGGACCACTAATAACCATATCGCCGTTCATGACCGGAAACTACTGCTGAACCGGAATGAATTGCGAAAACTTGAGAATAAGCTCAAAGACAAGGGGTATACGATTGTACCCCTGCGTATTTTTTTGAGCGAAAAAGGACTCATAAAGATGGAAATTGGCCTGGCAAGGGGTAAAAAACTTTATGATAAGCGTGAAACCATCAGGGAAAGGGATACGCAACGCGAGATCAAACGGTTTCTGAAATAAATCACTGTATTCGGGGCCGGATGTTAAAAACGCCAGTTTTTCGGTCCGGGAACCAAAATAAAACCGGGATGGTATAATGATTGCCGCTTTCACACGTTAGATTGTTGTCAACCTTTTAGAATTAGGCCCATGAAGAACCTGGTAGTCCTTTTGCTCGTTTTCAGTTCATTTACCGCTCATTCTCAGAAAGTTACGGGCTATTGGTATGGCCAGGCCAATGTGGAAATGTCGGGCATCCAGAATAATTATCTTACCGAACTCATTATTTCCCAGAAAGGCACGAAAGTGAAGGGGTTTTTTGGTTATTATTTCAAGGACGTATACCAGAGTTTTGTGGTGAAGGGATCTTACGATCCGAATACCCGGAAACTGGTCATTAACGATATCCCGATCATCTATTTTAAAACCAATTCCACAGAGAACAGTGTGGATTGTATTACCAGTTTTTACGGCACGTTGCGGGTTTCGAAAGTAAAAACCGAATTAGTTGGTCATTTCTTCCGCGATAAGAAGTATGAATACACTTGTCCCGATCTTCGGGTAAATTATACGCTGTACACAGAAGCCAGAGTAACGGATAGTATTTTCAAAGACATGACCAGCACACGCAGTTTCTGGAAACCCCAGCCCCCGATGCCAGACGTAGTGAAGGGAAATGATGCTAAACAGGAAGCTGAGATGAAGGCTTTCGCAGATGCAAATACCGGGTCAAAAAACTCAAAAGATGGTTCGGCAAAAACAGTTTCAGACAAATCCCCAAAAACGGTTGTAGCAGATAAAAATCCGGCTTCAGATAAAAAAACAACTCCGTTGATTTTTGAACAACCAACGGTCCAGGCTGACATCATCAAGATCAACGAAGATTTTAAGAAAAGAAAACAAATTGTAAGCAAACAGATCGAAGTGTCTTCTGATAGTGTGCGACTGAGCTTTTATGATAACGCCGAAGTGGACGGGGACAGCATCTCCGTATTTTTGAATGGCAAACTGGTCGTTGCCCACCAGGGGCTGACTGAACGCGCGTTCAACGTATTTGTACAACTCGACAGCACCAAAGACGTAAATGAGGTAAGCATGTTTGCTGAAAATCTTGGAAAATACCCACCCAATACCGCCCTGATGGTGATCAGCGACGGCGACAAACGATATGAAACCTTTCTCTCCAGCGATTTCAGTGGAAATGCGACAATCCGATTAAAATTGCGGAGAAATTCTGTTGCAGGGAATTGATTTACTGATTCAATTCATCCAAAATCAAATCCGTGATGTCAAACCTCGGGAAATCGCCTGTATTGTTTAATAAAATAACAACAACTCCCCTGCCCGGCTGCAGGGCCAGCATATCAAAAAAACCAAATTCAGTTCCGGGATGATATAACACCGTTTGCTTTTTCGAAACCTGGAATAAATTTCTGTCGATCATCCACCCGTATCCATAGTAGGCATCCCACTCCTTCCATTCCACCCTTGGAAGAAAAAGCTCATTCATTTTTTCCTTAGGAAGCAGTCTGTTCGAATCCAGGGCGTTGGACCAGATCAGCAAATCCTCCGCGGTTGAAGTGATACCTCCGGCACCGGTGACGTTTTCCACCGGATAAATTATTTCAGGCTGATCATTTATATATCCCTTTGCCAGCCTGTTCCCTTTGGCTCCGGATACAAAAAAAGAATTCTTCATACCCAGGGGAATGAATATTTTTTGCGTTAAAATGTCAGAATAGGATTTCCCGGTTATTTTTTCTGCGATATCAGCCAGGATAACATAGTTTGAATTGCTGTACTCGAATTGAGTGCCTGCGGGAAAGTCCAGGGAATCGCTGCAGAATTGGAACACGAGCTCATCAGCAGAATACTTCCTGGCAACTATTTTAATAAAATAATTTGGATTGTCCGTAAAATTCGGAATGCCGGACTGATGCGTTAATAATTGCTGAATGGTCAGGTTTCCATGAATAAAACCAGGAAGGAATTTACCAATCGTATCATTTACGCTTAGTTTGTTTTCATTCGCCAATTGCATGATGAGCATAGAAGTGAATGGCTTTGATGTTGAGCCGATCCTGAATTGGGTTTCTCCGGTATTGGGTATATTCAGTTCCTTATCTGCCATGCCGAAACCTTTTTCATAAATTGTCTTCCCCTCATATTGGATCAATGCCGTTCCGTTGAACTGTCCCTTCCGATGGTAGAAATTAAGAATCGAATCGATCCTTACCGTTTTATCTTTTTTATATTTCGGCAGAAGTCTTTCCAGTATTTCCTTATAGTTCAGCGTCGCATTATTGGCCTGAATCACACCTACGGCTGAATCTACATTAAACTCAGCTTGAATCAGGTTATAATTCTCCCAAAAATGATCTGCCGTATCCGAGTGATCGGGACTATCCTTTGTGTCATTGATCACTTTACCTCGGGATTCTATTCTCCGCATATTGCCCAATATCTCCTCTTTTGAATAGGGTTCAACTCCGGCCGTATCGATCTTCGTAACGAGGTAATTCGTTTTATTTACGAGCGGATCCAGCAAAAAGTGTTTTTTGCCACCGGCCAGATAGTAGACAGACCTGGCATTTACATGATTCAGGTAATATTTTGTCCCATATTTCCGGTAAGTAATGATCTGATCGTCTGCTAGCATATTAACGCTGATATGCGCCAGATTGAACATGACCTTCTGAAAAAATCCCCACTCATAATACCTCTGTCCTTTCGGACTTAACCGAATGTCAAATTCCAGAAAAGCCAGGTTGTCGGCATTGATCAATATTTTTCCACGGTAAAGAGATTTTTTAATTCCATCTTTTTCGTCAAACAAAATCTCATAGGCTTCCTGACCATTATAGTTTACAATGCCTTTACATGTGAACTGGTGGTCCTTTAATCCCTGCTCGCCGAGCAACTCCGATTTTTTAATAGTTTGAATTATGTCTAAATTAAATATAGCTGCGGGATCCAGACCGATCTCCACATTATCAACGCCATTAAAAGCAGTCAGATCTTTGTCAACTCTCGACTTGATCAAATTAAACTGGCTGTTCTTTCCGGTATTACTCTCATTATAGATTCCAAATACGGCTTCCGACAGGTGAATAACTCTTTTTTCTTTCATTCCGGTAAGACGGTAAAATCCATTTAGCCGGTAAGGATTTACCGGATAATTATCCGGTATTCTGGATACCGCCTTTTTTATCAGATCCAGTGGGTTGATCGTTTTTATGATAACCGCTGACAACTGACTTACGGCCTCCTGCATTTTTATTATTCTGAAACCCGTATCTGAAGAATTTACAATAATCCTGATTGGCTTATACCCGACATGCGAAATATCGATACTGTCATTCACGCGGTCCGCGGGAATTTTGAATATAAACTCCCCTTTTTCATTGGTCATTGTATTAATGCTGCTTTTTGACAGTCCGATTGTCGCATAAGGAACTGCTTCACCCGTTGTAATGTTCGTAACAATACCTTTTAGCAAACTGACCGGCTGGTTCTGACCCAAACTGATTGCTACAGCAAAAAAAAAGAAAATGCACAGGAGAATAAGGGTTCTGTTCGTATTACAGGGCCAGGGTCCATAGCTCATTTAATGAAACTAGGAATTTATTCCTCCCTGAACCAAAAGGGAGTATGGATCCCGACACTATAAACAGTTTTTTAACATTCGCCCATTATTCAAAATGCGCTGATAAAATCGCAGCGGGTCACCATAATAATAAACATGACCCTTCTGTCTGATGACTCTTGGCAGATTTTCGCCCCGGTCTTTATCTGAAAATATTTTATTTTTCAAATTCGATTCACTTATTACATTTGATATCCAGATTTCGGGATGTAGCGCAGCCCGGTAGCGCACTACGTTCGGGACGTAGGGGCCGCAGGTTCGAATCCTGTCATCCCGACAGCTAACCTATTCAGGAACAAAATACAGATGAGCTTTTATGATCTTCTCCTGTTAGGGAAACATTTTACCCTTCCGGTGCTGTCGATAAAATTTATATAATTGTTCTTGGTTTGAAAAATGTTCCATCTAAGACGATGCCTCCTCATCAATTTGAGATCATTGACGAGTCCAAAAAAAGACCGTAATTTTTGAAAGGCTAAAATAAAAAGCCTTTGGTTGAAATTTATGAAATCAGTATTACAGATCTGACGGAGCCTGCAAATAAATAGAATAGTCAACCATACTATAGTGAAAAATTCAAAATACCCCGAAGCAAAAATTGTTTTTTACTCTCAAAGAAGCAGAGGCGGGGATTCTGTTTCTGAAATTTGCCGGAAAATGGATTTGAGTGAGATGACTGTACTGCGCAATTCCCTTTTCTTACCACTCATCCAAAAACAAATGTTTATTCGGATAGTTTTATGTAGTATTACGAATAGATTCGTAATACATCCGTCTCTTCAAATTATATGAACTACTCATGTGGCTGTTTTAAATAAATAGCCCACGGGCCTTGTTTCCACAGGGCCCTTTTTGGATTAAACGAAAGAGTAGTTATTTTCAGGTTTCAGTTAAGGCCTTTTAACAATCCTTTATAAATAAAAAAAGAACGAATCTGCAACAATTTCCAGGATATAGAGTCTTACCTATGGACGCGTGTGATGAATGGGTGTGAATTACAATTACTCAATGACATTTAATTATCATTTCATTGACATTTAGTTATTATAATTATAATCTCATTGACAATTAATTACTATTTTTTGGCACGTGTCTGGCATTATTAAAATTGTACCCTCAGAATAAAATAATTGCAAAAAAACGTTCATGTACAATTGTTTACATTCTGATCGAAACCGGAAACAAACCTTCTGGTTTCGCAGCTCTTCAGAAAATCGATTTTCTTAACCCGGGACTTAGCGCAACACCGAGAATGAATGGTTGAGACTCACGTCACAACCAGGGTGACCATTTTATATTTAAAAACCAGTACAAAAATCAGTACAATGAAAAAGTTAATTCTTTTAGCAGGACTCTATTGCCTGCAACCGAACCTGCACGCAGCGTCAACCACTAAACACATAAAATATGACGTGGCTCCGACGAGTGCGAGTGTTCGCGCCATGACTCATTTTAAAGAGAATTATGCCTGGGTCCAGGATGCTGCCTGGTTCAATGGGCCGGACAATATGTATTGCATTTTTCACCAGGGTAATAGGGTAAACCGTGTTTTTTATGACCAGCAGGGTTACTGGCAGTACACACTGATCAGTTATCCACCGGATGGTCTGGGTAAAAAAGTAACAGAACGGGTGTTGGGTAATTTTGCAGGTTATCACATTAACTATGTCAACGAGATCCAGTCTGATAGCTATGAACCTGTTTATATGATCAGCATCGAAGATGAAAACAACATAAAAGTCCTACGGGTTACAGGTGACGATATCCAGGTAAATCAGGCATTGAAAAAAAGCTAAGCTCCGCAATGGCTATAGCTTTTGGTTAAACCCCGTGATTCTTCACGGGGTTTGTACTCAGCTTATAATCATATGTCCGCGATCCTTATGAGCAACGGTGTATTCGTCATCGCCATTTTCATTACTGCAATATGGTCATCAATATTTCATCGTTCATTTGATTTGCCTTTGCAGTCAGACTGCCATCGAACAATGTACCTATATTGGTAGCCATAAAGACGAACGTCTTTTTCGCGGGGACATAGATTAAAATACATCCAGCTCCAATACCACCTCCGCTGTGTCCACACGGGAATGTCATTGTACTTAATCGATTTCATTCGTGCTGGTGGCCATGATGCAAATTTCATCAACTATTCCAAGGTATTAAAAATCAAATCCGTCCTATTTGCGCCGGTTATAGCCGGGGGCATTCTTAATCTCACAGTTTTTCAATACGATATGTTAACGCAATATTTCTAATATGAATTGGTTTTCATATTATTCCCTAAACCTTTACCTTACATCCGATTAGTCTGTACGGATAATTTACCCCGATGAAATACGCCCGCTTTTTACTTTTACTATTGACCGGTTTTTCGGGCTGTTCAAAATCCAGCGATTTAAACAATTCCAAAAAAAGCCATTCCCTCTCAAATCTGACAAATATTCAATACGGCTCCAACAAGGATACCAGTGGCAATACGGTTTCGCTTACCCTCGATCTGTACTTTCCCGCCGGCGCCATATCTACTGGTAAATACCCGTTAGTCATGATGATACACGGAGGCTCCTATCTGAACGGGGATAAGAGTGATGTAAAAAACGTGTGCACCATACTGGCCGATTCAGGCTTTGTGGTCGCGGCAATAAATTACAGGCTGGGATGGAGAAGCGGAACGGGACAGTGCAATGGGGACGAAACGAGTCAGCTGGAGGCAGGGTACCGGGCTTTACAGGACGCCAATGCGGCCATGCGTTTTTTGATGTCTGCTGCCGGTCAATACGGAATCGATCCCGGTTGGGTATTTATTGCGGGCAATAGTGCGGGCAGCAGCCTGGCGTTGAACACGGCATATATACCAAACGATATTGCAATGGCCTTCACGCCTGCAGAATATACTATTCTCGGCCCTATTAACAATGCAGGTAATGGCCTCACCAACACGTTCAAAATTAAAGGCATCTGTAATATGTGGGGCGCCCTGCCCGATTCAAATCTGATTACTGCGTCCAGTGCCCTGCCTACGATTTCATTCCATGGAACCGATGACACGGAGGTTCCTTATGATATCGGATATAGTGAATCCTGCAGCAATTACGTTATGCTCTATGGCTCAGCCTGCATTCACCGGAGGCTGGTATATTATAATACACCCGTTATTTCAAATTTTGTAATTGGCGGTGGACATGAGCCGGATGTTTACACTCCTGAATTTCTAATGAGTAACACAGCCTGCTTTTTTAAAAGACTGATCAGGGGCACACCCATCACAAGCAAAATATATACAACGCTTGTGAGTAGTTGCAATTAGATTTCTTCGCCACCAAAGCTTTTATTTTGAAGGCATTTGCTCATCGGCACAATCGATCTTTCGGAAATTCTTCCTACATTCAATCTGATCAATCGCAAAAAAGATTTCAAATGATAAAAGCTCAAACTCCTGCAGACATGGCGACTTCAGGAAGGGCTGTATCGGATTCAGTCCGGAAAACCGGTTTGGTTCGTTTCCTGCTGCCGGCTGCTGTGTTGCTTGGACTTCTCGTGGTTTGGTATCTTATAACCTATATGGATCTTTTTCCAGCTTATGCATTACCATCACCAGGATCCGTATGGAAAAGTTTTCTGGAAGAGATCCGGGCCGGACGCCTCGTCAATGATATTATTGCTTCCTTATGGCGGGTCGCCGTGGGTTTTGTACTATCGGCCACGCTGGGTATTCCTGCAGGCCTCTGGCTCGGACAGCACATTCATGCCAGACAGGCTTTTGTGCCCATGTTGAATTTCTTCCGTTTTCTGTCCCCCCTGGCATGGATTCCGTTTGCCATACTCTGGTTCCATATTGGTGATAAGCCAGCCGTATTTCTGATATTTATGGCCAGTTTTTTTCCGCTCGCCCTGGCAACGATGGCGGCGGTGGCAACCATTCCCAGCATTTATTTCCGGGTGGCCCGGGACTATAATTATAAAGGCATTGAATTGCTAACCAAAGTAACTTTTCCGGCGGTTTTGCCACAGGTCATAACTGCATTGCGCGTGAGTTATGGCATCGCCTGGGTCGTTATTGTAGCTGCAGAAATGGTTGGCAGTCAGGATGGTTTGGGTTATGGTATCTGGGAAGCACGCAATGGCCTGCGTTTAGATTCAGCGGTATGTTACATGATTATCATTGGCATTCTGGGAATGGGTATTGACCGGCTGCTGGCAAGATTGACAAAACTTCCTAATGTTCGCTGGGGTTATGAAAGATAAATTTTCTACCAGCAATCTGGTTCTGGAACATGTTTCACATAGTTATGGAACAGTCGCAGTTCTTCAAGACCTGAACCTTGAAGTAATTCCGGGTGAGGTTGTCGTACTGGTCGGCCCTTCCGGCTGTGGAAAAACAACCATTTTGAATCTGTTATCAGGATTTATTAAACCGGTTTCGGGAACAGTCAAAAGAGAAGGCATTATCCGTACGGTATATCAGCAAGACGGACTATTCCCCTGGCTCACCGTTTCTGAAAATATTTCAATCGGACTGCGTTCTGTAAAAGATACAATCCACCGTAATCAGGAAATGCTCGACCTGGTCGGGCTTATCCATCTGGAAGGATTTGAAAATCATTATCCCCACCAGTTATCAGGAGGAATGCGTCAGCGTGTTGAACTAGCCAGGGTCCTTGCCGGCGATTCCGATATTCTGCTGATGGATGAGCCTTTCTCCGCACTCGATTACCAGACAAGGCTCCGCATGCGCCGGGAATTAGTCCGTTTACTGGAGAACCGGCCGAGAACCGTAGTTTTTGTGACCCATGATATTGAAGAAGCCGCGCAACTGGCCGACCGCGTACTCGTTCTGTCGAACCGGCCTGCAACGGTTCGCCGGGAATTGTACATTGACGCCGACCGCCCGAGGGATCTGACTGACCAGGCCGTGATCCGGGCGATGAAAGAAATATTAACTGAACTGGGACTATAAATTAGAATACATGAAATTTTCTTTTGGCCACATTATAATTACGGTCATCATCATAGTCACCGTCCTGGGTCTGCTTCGATACCGTCCGTGGAACAACAGCAATGCAGTCAATATGCGGGATCCCATTCATGAGGGATCCAATAAAAAAGCGATTCGCGAACTTACCGTGGGATTTCTTCCCGTGACCTGCCACCTGACCTGTCCGGTTACCGATTATGCATCCAAGACAACGCAGACGAGCACGAATTTTAATTCCCGCGTATTCTCAGATTTTCCGACTGTTGTAAGTGCCCTGGAGGCAAAACAGATTCAGGCCACATTTATGATCGTTCCGCTGGCAATGAAACTCCGGGAACAGGGCGTACCGGTAAAGATTTGTTATCTCGGTCATCGAGATGGGTCCGAAATTGTTGTCGGGAGAAATAGTTCGTTCAGGAGCCTGCTCGATCTGAAAGGAAAGAAGGTTGCTATCCCTAGTTTATATAGCAATCAGAATTTTGTTCTTCATAAACTTATGGAGGACTATGGTATGACGCCGGAAGACATGAACTTTATCGTTTTGCCTCCGCCAGATATGCCGACATCACTTGCTTCGGGTGCAATAGATGCCTATTTTGTTGGAGAACCATTTTGTGCAAAAGCTGAATTAGATGGCATCGGGCGAATCCTATATTATGCGCGGGATATTTGGCCCAATTTTATTTCCTGTGCCCTGGTGGTGCATGAAGATTTGATCAGGGAGCATCCTGAGATCGTCCGGGATCTGGTACGGGGCATAGCTCAGTCGGGTGCATGGGCGGAAACGCATCGTGCTGAGGCAGCTAAATTGGCTTCCCCCTATTTTCGCCAGGATGAAAAAGTTCTAAACTATGTGTTGACCGCCGATCCGCACCGGGTTAGCTATGTACAGCTCACACCAACGGACGAAGACCTTCAGCAAATCCAGGATATGGGGTTGAAAATGGGACTACTTAAAAAGCGCATACCCATGACAGATCTCATTGACAGAGAATTTGTCCCTCAGATCATAACCCCCGCCCCCATTGACGCGGCGGGGATTCCGGAACCCAGGTAAGAAACCTGTTAAATTATCATGTATTTAAATTTCATATGCGTGTATACTTATGAAATTCCATAACTTTAAATTATCCGGATAAATAACAGAACCTATTCCTTCATTTAAAAAATTTAAATTAAAATGGCAGATCAAAACGAAGTAGTTAATAACCAGGGACTGATTAAAAACAACCAGGCATCTATTCTGAAAAACCAGCAGGGAATTAAGTCAAATCAGGGTGCCATTGTAAATAATCAGAAATCACTTAAGGGAAATCAGAAAACCATCATTTCGAATCAGAAAGCAATTCTCAGTAATCAAAAAGTAATTCTAAGAAACCAAAAAACGCTTGATCTGATTCTAAAAAATCAACAAACCATTCTGAAACTGATCAAAAAATAATTCCTGCTCCCCTTATGTAAGCATACTAAAAACAAGTCAGTATAAAATCCGCTCTACAGCGGATTTTGTGTTAATAACGTACTACGATCAGCTGTAAAACACAGGAAGAAGTTGACTATCACTGGGAAAAGCTTTCCGAGGGCGGCGAAAAATTCAGGTGTGGCAGGGGCTTATTCTCCCATAGCCATATCAAAAAAATCAAAAAAGGGTAAAGCCGCTTTATAGGATTTTAACATTTCCGGAATCCCGTTCGCGGACAGGACGAGTTCGTTATCGAATATTCTTTGTATGAATAATTGCTTGAATTTCAGGAATTCAATATTGGGATTGTCCGCGTCATATCCTTTGGGGGGCCTTGCCAGTCTGGAGCCGGAAATTTCTTTAAAATATTTTATAAAATTTTTTGAATTAATGATTTTTTTTAACCCTGCACCATTATAATCAATCTCCTGCCGGATCTTTTTTAATGTTTCCGGCGCCGGATCCCAAATCCCGCCGCCAATCATGGACCGACCCGGCTGGATTTGGATATACAATGGACATTTTCTATTTTCCGGACCTCTTTCAATAATGGAACTAAAAAAAGTTTTGTAGGGCGTCTTGTCTTTTGAAAAACGGATATCCCTGTAAATTCTTTGAATGTATTTTACCGGTTCTTTCTCTGGTATCTTTTCTATTTTCCTGATACCATCTAACAATTTGGTTACAAAACTCAGGTATTCACTCCTGGCATTTTCATAGGCAGGTCTGTTTTTCTCAAACCAGGGCCGGTTGTTGTTTATCTTAATTTGATTCAGGAAATAAAATGTATCCTTAGAAATGACTGACATATTCACTATTTGTTTCAAACCGGAAAATAATAAATTAAATGGGCGGTTTCAGTTAAACCGGTCTGAGTATGCAGAAATCTCCTGCAGGGTTCCATGCCTGATAAAACCTTTTAATTTTCGGGTTACGGATGCCTCAAATCCGTCGAGCCGGGTCAGATCGACCGGCCAGAATTCCAGGTTAGAAAGAATTTTACTCACAATCAGGTCAACGGACCTTTCTTCCCATAATCCATAAAAGTGGGCAGCGCGGTCGTCATTGATCAGGTAATATTGGTTGTCGAGAATTCCGTAATATTTATCCGCCTCTTTTTTTACAGGCCGCATGAAAAGAAGATAAGCGGCGAATCCCATGGAAATTAATTCTGGCGGCCGGTTATATAACTCATAATATTTGTATAACACAGGAACCACGCGCATAGCCAGTTTGGAGCTATACTGCATCGTGATACTCAACCACTGATGCTGTAAATAGGGATTTCTGAAACGGTCAAGCACTTTTAAACCAAATGCGCGTTTTTCAGAATCTTTTATAATAATGGGAATTGCCGGACTAATTTCGTCCATCATCAGGTTTTGTATGTAGGATTCAAAAAAGCTATCTTCCATGGCTGACCTAACCGTACTAAATCCGGATAAAAAGGCGAGACCACAACTTAACGTGTGGGTCGCGTTAAGCATTCTTAACTTCAGCTCTTTATATTTTGTAATATCAGGTGTAATGATCACCCCTTCGTCAACGGAAAAAAATGAAAGAATTTTGCGAACCGCTTCATCCCCCTCGATGGCCCATAAACGGTAGGGCTCACAAACGGACAGGAGATCATCCTCATATCCCCAGTCCTTCTCCAATCGCTCTTTTTCCAAAGGTTCCGGCTTCCCAGGCACAATACGGTCCACCAGGGAACTGCAAAAGCGATTATGCAAATCCAGCCAGCTGATAAAGGCCTGATCGAGTGAATTGAATTCAGCCAATTCTTTTAGAATGGATTTTAATTTTATTCCGTTATCCGTCAACAGTTCGGTTGGAATGATCAGCATACCGGCTTCCGCAGATCCCTTATAAAAATTATACCGCTCAAACAGAAAAGCCAGCAATTTTGCGGGAAAAGAAGCGGGCGGATTCTGAAAAATAGATTCCTTAACCAGCTGAATGCCTACTTCGGTCGTATTTGATATGATTATCTGTAACTGCTCACTTGATGCTGACTGCAGTACGTCCGTCCATTGCGTACCTGCCGATAATACACGGCTTATGGCGGAGCAAATCATGCGCTGATCCACGGGAACGCCCCCTTCCATACCTCTTATGGACAAGGTATACAATCCATCCTGTTTGTTAAATGGATCCGTGGTTCCCGTACCGGTTGACTTAACCACGAGGATTCTTCCATTGAAAATCCCCTGGCGGTTTGCCTTATCTACAAAATAATCCGGCAGGGCGCGTAGTAGAACACCCGTTCCAAATTGCAGGATCTTCTCAGGCAGTTTGAAAATATCCTCTCCGGGTATTTCCGAACCCGCCATTTCAATCTGCGCCAGGTTTTTTTTGGATAAGATCATAAAAAATTAATCATTTTCCAGAACGACCTTGATTACCTGATTGGATGGATTTAACCAATCCGGGAATCCTGCCGCTGCTTCCATAAATGTAACGCGGTTTGTGATAAAAGAAAGCGGATGAATTAACCCTTTTTTCATGGATTGTATCACGTGGTCAAAATCTTCCCGCGTGGCGTTCCGGCTGCTCATCAGGGTTGCTTCCTTTTTATGAAATTCCGGGTGACTGAAAACGAGCTCCTCCTTTTGTAATCCGATCAAAATATATCTTCCGCCTTGTGCGAGATAGTTCAACCCGTTATTGATTGCTTTCCGGTTACCGCTGGCATCGATGACAACAGTTGGCATATCGCCATGAGTTATTTCCATTAGCTGTTCCGCTAAGTTCGAATCACCGGCCTGTACGATGTGCGAAATGCCCAGATTTGATTTGCAAAAATTCAATCGATGGGCATTGGTGTCCATAACAATAATCTCTGCGCCTTGGAGGCGTGCAAATTCCATGACCCCCAATCCAATCGGGCCAGCTCCCATTACCAGTATGCATTCACCCGGCTGAACCGCCGCCCTTCTGATTCCATGTGCGCCAATGGCCATGGGTTCCACCATGGCCAGTTCGGTAAGACCCAATCCCTGTGCGTGCACCAGGAGGTGGGAAGGAATTGAAAAATAATCAACCATCCCCCCATCAATGTGTACACCACATACCCGCAGGTTAGTACAACAGTTCGTTTTACCGTTCCGGCAGGCAATACATTTTCCACAATTCAAATAGGGAAGAAAAGTTACCCGATCGCCTTTTTTAAAACCGGGCGCGTCTTCGAATTCGATTAATTCGCCGGATAATTCATGACCGAGGATGCGCGGATAATTGAAAAAAGGCTGTGTGCCTTCGAACGCATGCAGGTCGGTTCCACATACACAAATTTTCCTGATCCGGATGATCGCGAAACCAGGTTTCAATTCCGGCTCCGGGATCTCCCGGTAATCCATTTCCCCGGGATTTGTACAAACCAATGCTTTCATATTATTTATTAAATAAAAAGATCAGGGGGATCGTCAGGGCCGGTTTACTGGAATTCGGCCCGCGTCCGCATGAATAAGTTGTCCCGTAGTATGACTGGATTTTTCTGACAGAAGAAAAGCAACTGTTTGTGCGATGCTACTCCAGGCTGATGCCTGATTTTCGAGCTTGGTGTATTCATCAATGAGAATAGCATTTACCCGGATGCCATATTTCAACATCTCGACGGCCCATTCCCGGGTTAATGCGTTGAGTCCTCCGTCCGCCGCCACGTAAGCCGATCTGTTCCCCTTTCTGGTGTTCGTAGTTTTTGCATTGATATTTATAATAGGTCCATGCGATATTTTTAAATAGGGCAGGGCAAAATGCGTCATTAAAAAGTAATGGCCGAGATAATCACCAAGACTGTTCCTGAATAGATTATTGTTGTCTGAATCCAAACTCCGGCTATCATTGATTCCCCCATTGTTCACCAGTCCATCTATCCGGCCGTATTTTTGATAAATGGTCCGTACCGCTTTTTCGCAGGCTGCCGGCTCATTCTGCTGAAGGTTCCGGTTGTCACCTTCCCATTTCCCAGAAATTCCGGCGATGGCGCCTTCATCAGTCAAAACGCGAATTATAGCTTCGCCAATTCCACCGGCATTGCTGGTAATCATGATCACTTTATTATGCAAGCCAAGTTCCATATTATTTTTTAAGCCAGTCGATAAAGAGTCCTGGCGTTACCGGAAAAAAAATCTGATTGTTCCGTATCAGAAAACGATTTAAAATAATCATCCGCGATTTCTTTCACTTCCTGATAAGTAGCTGCCAGCAGGCAAACCGGCCAGTCTGATCCAAACATAATACGTTTTGTGCCAAATGTTTCTACTACTGTATCCACATACGGGCGGAAATCTTCCGCTTTCCAATTTTCCCAATCCGCCTCCGAAACCATACCTGATATTTTGCAATATACATTTTGATGGGGAGCAAATGCCTGCATGGCCAGCTTCCATTCAGAATAAATTCCTTTTTTAATTTGTGGTTTGGCCAGATGATCGATTACAAACCTTTGTTCGGGAAAACCGGAGATCAGTTTTTCTGCGTAGCCGAGCTGATCTGGAAGAACCAGGAGGTCATAACTGAATCCATATTTGTTTAATAATCCGATCCCCTTTTGAAATCCCGGGTTCAACATGCTGTCCCTTTGACGGTCCCCCTGCAATAAATGACGGAAGCCTTTCAACACGCCATATTGCTGATAGTCTGTCAATCTTTCCTCCAGCCCTTCTGTATTAAAATCGATCCAGCCAACCACTCCCTTAATAAATGAATGTTGGACGGCAAGGCTCAATAAAAAGCGGTTTTCATTTTCTGAAGGATCCGCCTGCACAAGTATGGATCCGTTAATATGATTTTGTTTAAAAACAGGCTCGATATCCACCGGCAAATAATCGTTTCTGAGAACAATCATCTCATCTGTTATCCAATTATCACGCTGCGGATCAAATTTCCAGAAGTGCTGATGCGAATCAATGATTGAATAGTTCATGCCGGCAGTTTTGCTAATCCCCGGGCTCTAATTTGAAGACCCTTTCCATCAGAAGCCATTTTTCACCAGGTTTTGAGCTTTGAAGGGGTTTTTGAAACCGGGACATCAGGGCTTCCCATTCCTGCACTTTTGGATTCGCTTCATCCAGAGACGCTTTTTTTTCAAAACTGAATTCTTCTGAAACTTTCAGGATCATAAAGAGCCTGTTGCCCGTCCGGTATATTTCCATATCCAGGATGCCAGCTTCCTTCAGGCTATCCTTTATTTCCGGCCATACATTTTTGTGATAATCGTCATATGCATCGATCATCTTTTTATCTTCTTTCAGGTCAAGAGCCAGGCAATATCTTTTCATTTAGAATGATTCTGAAAAAGTAAAATAATTCCGGTTAATCGAATAATTCCGGTTGGTCCGGTTTTTTCTTTTGTTCCCATTCCATTGTAAGGCTCTTGGTATATTCCGTCAGTTTGGCGCCGACGGCTTTCCAACCCATCACTTCTACCACCTTAGCCGTTTTTATTTTCGCTTTCCGAACCTGTGAACCACGGCCGGTTTGCACAATCAATACCGGCTCATCTTCGGTGCTGACGGTTTCCAGCCTGTTCCCTTCGCCTTCCCTGATAAACATAAATTTATTGTGGATTGAATTCGTCTCAATTTTAAATCGCTTGATGCTGTATTGTGCTTTTTCGGTATCCAGGTAAATGGCCGTGATGATTTTTTCCGGATTAAATTTCTCAATCAGTAAGATCTTATCGGCGTCAAAACGCTGGGTCAGCTCCTGATCCGTAATCTCATAATTTCCGTCATTATAAATGACCAGCAGCCTGTCCTCCGGGCCGAACTTACCCAGGAAACTTCCTTTTTCTTCCGTATTAAGCCTTCCAAAAGTATCGTCAAACCAAAGATTTCTCGCATGGAGGGTGGCTTTGCCCGCCTGTTTGAATTTAATCGTCCGGATCGGATACTTCGTAACCTGGTTTCCCAGCGAACTGCGAGCCTTAATTTCCAGGGTCTGAAAATCAAAATCGAATTCCTTGTGACGGGCCGAGCAATTCGGACTCAGTACTACCCGTACCGATTCAGCCTCGCCATTTTGATTAGCAGAAAAATAATGGACCCGGGCTTTGTCGGATTTGGTCAGGTCGTATTCCTTTTCCCTGGTTACACCCGTTACATTAAAGCGCTTGGCGTAACTGATACCCGTTTTACCATCCGCATAAATCATATTATATGTGGTTCTCTCATCATTTTTCCGGAAAATGCCTACGTGAACAATATCCTTCCCGATAAAGGTTTTTTCGGCCACTTTTACAATTTTCATCGTGCCCCCGCGCGTAAACGCAATGATATCATCCAGGTCCGAGGCCTCGGTAACAAATTCATCCTTTCTTAAACCGGTCCCGATAAAACCCTCGGAGCGGTTTACATAAATTTTTGTATTGGCGATGGCCACCTGTTTGGCCTGTATGGCCTCAAATGGACGGATCTCGGTTTTTCTTTCCCTGCCTTTGCCGTATTTGCGCAGGAGTTCTTCAAAATAATTGACGGCAAAGTCCACCAGGTTATTGAGGTCAAACTTAACCTGTTTGATTTCTGTTTCCAGGGACTTGATCTGGGCATTCAATTCTTCAATATCCAGTTTATAAATTCTTCGGACAGGCTTTTCCGTTAGTCTGACGATATCTTCCCGGCTGATGTTTTTTTTCAGCTGCTTACGGAAGGGTTCGAATGCGACGGCGATAGCCTGCAGTACTTTTTCCCAGGTTGCATGTTTCTTTTCGAGTTCCTTATATATTTTTTCTTCAAAGAATATTTTTTCCAGCGAAGTGAAATGCCACTTCTCCTGCAATTCAGCCAGTTTGATTTCCAGCTCTTTTTTCAGCAGATCCTTGGTCTGGTCAACGGAGTTCCTGAGCAGTTCGGGCATGGAAGGAAATTCGGGCCTTTGTTTATTGATCACGCAGGCACTGGGGGAAATGCTGATTTCACAATCCGTAAATGCGTACAAGGCATCGATGGTGATATCGGGCGAAATGCCCTGGGCCAGGTCCACCTGGACCTCTACTTCAGCCGCTGTATTATCCGTCACTTTACGAATCCTGATTTTGCCCTGGTCATTGGCTTTGATAATCGTATCGATGAGCTGGCTCGTTGTAATGCCATACGGAACGTCGCGGATTATCAGGGTTTTCTTATCCAGTTCTTCAATATGTGCCCTGACGCGTACGCGGGCGCCGCGTTTACCTTCATTATAATTCAGCACATCGATCATACCGCCGGTCTGAAAATCCGGAAAGAGTTCAAATTTTTTACCGCGTAAATATTTTACAGCCGCCTGACAGATCTCACAAAAGTTATGGGGAAGAATTTTTGTTGCGAGTCCGACGGCAATACCCTCCGCACCCTGTGCCAGCAGCAGTGGAAATTTCATGGGCAGGGTAATGGGTTCGTTTTTCCTGCCATCATAACTCAGCTGCCAGTCGGTGATTTTGGGATTAAAAGCCACTTCCAGCGCAAACCTGCTGAGCCTGGCTTCGATATAACGGGCAGCCGCTGCGTCATCGCCCGTGCGAACGTCTCCCCAGTTTCCCTGCGTTTCAATCAGGAGGTCTTTTTGTCCGAGGTTTACCAGTGCCTCCCCAATCGAAACGTCTCCGTGCGGGTGATACTGCATCGACTGGCCGATAATATTGGCAACTTTATTAAACCTTCCATCATCCATTTCTTTCATGGCGTGGAGAATACGGCGTTGCACGGGTTTTAATCCGTCCTGCAAAGCGGGCACGGCTCTTTCAAGAATAACATAAGATGCATAATCCAGGAACCAGTTTTTATACTGGTTGGATATTCCGGTTTCATTCAGCAAAAACTCTTTATTGGTCATGATGATTACAAAGATATATAGCCTGACCCAAAAGAAATTGCTCTTCATATCCGTCCGCCGGCCGGTAGCCGGTATCCCGGAAACAATCCATATATTCACACAGGAATTATTTTCATCCATGCCAAATTATGCTGGCCAAACGCGAATTCTTGCGGCTGTAGACTGTATCATTTTTGGATTTGACGGGGAGAGCCTGAAGGTTTTATTGGTGAAACGCGGCATTGAACCCGAAAAAAACAAATGGAGCCTGATTGGCGGATTCCTTGCAAAATCAGAAAGCCTGGAACAGGCCGCCACCCGGGTTCTAAAAAAATTTACCGGCATCGAAGGATTGTACATGCATCCTTTGAGAACTTTCAGCGATCCGGAAAGGGATCCGCTCGAAAGGACGATATCGACCGCATTCACCAGTCTGATCGACATTCACCAGTATGAAAAACAAATTATCAGGGATTATCACGCAGAGTGGTTCCCGGTCGGGAAAAAACCCAAGCTGATTTTCGATCACGATTCCATGTTGAAAATGGCCCAGCAGGAACTCCGTTTCAAGGCCGCCTCCCACCCCATTCTATTCGAACTGCTCCCTGAAAAATTTACCATACCGCAATTGCAAAACCTGTATGAAGGTGTTTATGAAATCCAATTCGACAACCGTAACTTTAGTCGTAAACTTCTGTCAACCGAACTTCTTATCAAACTCAGTGAAAAAGATAAGTCAAGCTCCAAAAAAGGAGCATTTTACTTCAAACTCAACAGGAGAAAATATAAAGCGGGGTTCCGGTCCTTCATGAATTTCATTCCCAATCCGGACCGTTTTACATTTTGATTGATGTGTGCGCAATCCGGATTTTTTGGGAGTTACCGAATAAATGTTAAATTGACATGAATTGCATTGATGATTTCATTTGGAAAATAGATCCTGACGACGGCTGTTTATGCCGCATTCATAAAAATTCATACTCCAATACGTGAGCCTGTACCATTCCATACGTGAAGAAGCCTGCGCGGCCAACAGGCAATTGCCGGGCCTGGGGCTGGTGATGTTTAGTTTTGGAAACGCGAGTGTCGCCGACCGGCTGCAGGGGGTTTTCGCCATCAAACCCAGCGGAATTCCCTATGAAGAGCTGGTTCCCGGAAAAATGGTCATCGTGGACTTTGAAGGAAAAACCGTGGAAGGAAATTTAAAACCATCCTCCGATACCAAAACACATGCCCTGCTCTATAAGACCTGGAAGGATATCGGTGCGATTGTGCACACCCATTCCACCTATGCCACGGCCTGGGCCCAGGCAGTTCGCGATATTCCCATTTATGGTACCACACACGCGGATCATTTTAACGGATCAATACCGTGTACGAAGCCCATGGACGACGAGATGATCAGCGGAGATTACGAATATCAAACCGGCCTTCAAATTATCAAACATCTGAAAGAACTAAACCTGAGTTGCGAGGATGTTGAAATGATCCTGGTAGGCAATCACGCACCGTTTACCTGGGGGAAAAATGCTACAAAAGCCGTATACAACAGCGCCGTTTTGGAATCAATCGCACGGATGGCGGTACTTACCGAACAGATCAACCCCGAAATAAAAGAATTAAAACAATCGCTGATCAAAAAACATTTTGAGAGAAAACACGGGCCGGGTTCATATTACGGTCAATAATTTCGAATTCCATGGCGGATCTTAAACATCTGGAAGTATGGCTCCTGACCGGTAGCCAGCATTTATATGGTCCGAAAACTTTATTACAGGTTCAGGAACATGCGGATATTATAGCCGCTTCGCTTAATAAAAATTCAGAAGTCCCCGTTTCAGTTATTTGCAAATCCATAGTTACCAATCCGGAAGAAATATCTAAAGCCTGCTCAGAATCAAATAACCGGCCATCCTGCATCGGTCTGATCATTTGGATGCATACATTTTCTCCGGCAAAAATGTGGATCACCGGATTAAAAATCTTAGAAAAACCAATCATTCATTTGCATACGCAGTTTAACCGGGATATTCCATGGAATTCCATCGATATGGATTTTATGAACCTGAATCAATCTGCGCATGGCGACCGGGAATTCGGATTTATCATGAGCCGCATGCGTATTCCCCGCAAAGTCGTCACCGGCCATTGGCAGGACCCGCAACTGATCTATCAGATCGTTCAATGGATGAGAGCCGCCGCGGGTTGGAACGACTGGCAGGGTGCAAAATATTTACGCCTGGGAGATAATATGCGTCAGGTTGCGGTGACCGAAGGAGACAAAGTTGAAGCGGAATTGAAACTCGGATATTCCGTAAACACCCATGGTATGGGCGAGCTCGTGGATATCATTCAGGGGGTATCCGAAACGGAAGTGAATGATCTCACCGAAGAATATGAACAGCTTTATTGTGTGATGCCGGAATTGAAAAAAGGAAACAATAAACACGACTCTTTGAAGCAGGCTGCCAGAATCGAAGCGGGGATAAAAAAAATGCTGGTTGCCGGCAGTTTCAAAGGATTCACGGATACTTTCGAGGATCTCCATGGAATGGACCAGTTGCCGGGAATCGCGGCCCAAAGGCTCATGCAGGCCGGATATGGTTTTGCAGCCGAAGGCGACTGGAAAACGGCTGCCCTGGTACGCGTCATGAAAATCATGGCCACCGGATTGCCGGGTGGAAATTCCTTTATGGAAGATTATACCTATCACCTGGAACCCGGAAATGAATTGGTGCTTGGCGCGCATATGCTGGAAATCTGTCCTTCCATTTCAGAAGAAAAACCGTCCTGTGAAATACATCCACTGAGTATCGGTGGTAAAGCGGATCCGGTGCGATTGGTTTTTAGCGGGCGCGCGGGTACGTCGTTGAATGTTTCCCTCATTGATTTGGGCGAACGATTCCGCATGATTGTAAATATCGTTGAGGCTGTAAAACCAGATCATGCGATTCCCAATCTTCCGGTGGCACGCGTACTCTGGAAACCACGGCCCGATCTGAAAACCGCATGTACTGCGTGGATACATGCTGGTGGTGCACATCATACCTGCTTTAGTCAGAACCTGTCCGTAGAGTGCCTGGAAGATTTTGCGACCATGGCGGGAATTGAGTTTGTATTAATAGATAAGAATACTGATATTTATCAATTCAAAAATGAATTGAGATGGAACGATACGTATTATAGAATGAATACATAATCTTTTATCGACGATTCTTTAAAGCGATTGCTGATACATGAATAATCAACTGGTTTTTTCAGATTACCTGATTTTTGTCCTCTATCTTATCCTGGTCGGCTCTTATGGTTATTGGATCTATCATAAACGCAAAAGCAAGGAGCACGATTCAAAAGGATTTTTTCTTGCTGAAGGTTCTCTCACCTGGTGGGCAATCGGAGCGAGTCTGATTGCATCCAATATTTCCGCAGAGCAGTTCATCGGCATGAGCGGAAACGGTTTTTTTGTCGGTATAGCCGTTTCAGCTTATGAATGGCTGGCTGCGGTATCACTTATTATCATTGCCATTTGGTTTATTCCGATTTACCTGAAGAATAAGATCTATACGATGCCGCAGTTTCTTAAAACGCGGTACAATGAAACGGTGGCCATGATCATGGCCATCCTTTGGTTATTTATTTACATTTTCGTCAACCTGACGTCTATCTTATATCTGGGTGCGGTGGCCATCAGCGGACTTTTACCTGCGGGAACAAATATTGATTATCTCCATATTGTCATGATCGCCCTGGCCGTTTTTTCAATCTTTATCACATTAGGTGGCATGAAGGTGATTGGATTCACAGACGTAATCCAGGTAACCGTTCTTATTCTCGGGGGACTCGCTACATCCTATATGGCCCTGGATAAAGTAAGCGGGGGCCATGGCGCCACGCAGGGATTTTCAATCCTGATGCAGCAGGCACCCGAACATTTTCATATGATTTTCAAAAAACCGGGCGTAGCGACCTCGCAGGAAGATATTAACAAATACCTGTTGCTGCCCGGCATACTCATGTATGCAGCGGGTCAGTGGATCGTCAACCTCAATTATTGGGGCTGCAACCAATATATAACACAAAGAGCACTGGGAGCGGATCTGAATACTGCCCGCAGCGGTCTCCTTTTTGCAGCCCTGCTTAAATTGATCATGCCGCTCATCGTCATGCTTCCGGGTATTGCCGCCTTTGTGCTCGTAAAACAGGGCCACCTGCACCCCCTTGAAAAAATGGATGACGCCTATTCCTCGGTACTGGGCTTTCTGCCTGCAGGATTAAAAGGTCTTTCCATTGCTGCGTTAACGGCCGCTATTGTAGCATCACTCGCAGGTAAGATCAACAGTATTTCCACGATTTATACACTTGATATTTATAAAAAGTACATAAATAAAGATGCGACTGAACAGAAAATGGTCTGGATGGGTCGTGCGGTTGCATTGGTGGCGCTGGTTATCGCTATCCTGTTTACCTGGAAAGACGTACTGGGTATCAGTAGTGCCGGCGGATTTACCTATATCCAGAAATATACCGGATTTATCAGTCCGGGCGTATTCGCCATGTTTATCCTCGGCATGTTTTGGAAAAGAACTACCGGCGCCGCGGCTGTTGTCGGTGTTATTACCGGAGTCTCACTTTGTTTATTCTTTAATGAATTCGCACCCGCCGTTTTTGGAAACAATACCTGGTTGTACACTGCCTATCCGGACGGAAAGGGCGGTTTTGAAATTCCTTTTCTGATTGCGATGGGGCTTTCATTCTTCTTTACTGTATTGGTCATGGTGCTGATCAGTCTTGCCGGGCCAAAAATAAATCCCAAGGCCTTCGCCATCGATTCCTCTATGTTTAAATTGAAGCCGCAAACAACCGCCCTGATCGTGCTGATCCTGCTTTTGCTTACAGCGCTTTACATTAAGTTCTGGTAGAAATATTAAAATTCGGGAATTCGGGAATTCGGGAATTCGGGAATAAATTTATTATTGTCTTTGAATTTTCATTTTCTGTTCTCCTGGTAATCCGTATATTCTTTGCTTTGTTGTGATAATGATTTTGGACAATATATTGAGAATATCTTCAATATACTGCTGATATTTCATTTCATAATGATAACCGATACTTTTTTCACAAAGATGCAGCCAATAATAGGTCTCATTTGCTTCCTTAACTGCGATTTTCATTTTATGTAAAAAATCTGTTGGGCTTTCCGCATGTTGCGCTTCCATCACATTGGCACCGATTGAAGTCGAAGACTTCAACAATTGATTCGCAACAACAAATTTTCTCTCTTTACAAAGCATTTCACAATATAGAATCATCTCCAAAGAAAATTGCACCGTTTTGTTTACAATGATATTTTGTTTATTAATACCCATACATATACATTTAAATATTCCAATAAAAAAGAATTTTTAAAATTAATAAATATGCGTTTTAAATAAAATACCACGAACAGGCGGTACAAAGCACTTATCCGAACTTCAATTTAATTCCCGAATTCCCGAATTCCCGAATTCCCGTATTCCCGAATTTCTAAGGTTTCATCTCTTTAATCTCTATCGCCGGAACCAAAACCTTGTTTAATTTTTGCAATTGAATTTCACTATTCAGCTTGAAATCTTTTGTAAGCCGGATGTCTTCTGCACTCGCTCCTATTTTAACCTGGTAGGTTCCGGCATCAGCAACCCATCGGGTTAAGTTCGTATTGAAAGAAGCCAGGGAGGGTGCATTTAAAACCATCTGAAGTGTTTGGGATTCTCCCGGTTTCAACAGGTTCGTTTTTGCAAATCCCTTCAATTCTTCCTCGGGTTTGTCTATTTTTCCTGCCGGCGCGGCCAGATACAATTCAACCACTTCCTTTCCGGCCAGTTTTCCGGTATTGGTGACCGTTACATTCACTTGCAGGGGATCCTTGAATAAATCGCTGCTTAATGTAAGATTGGAATATCCGAAGGTAGTGTATGACAAACCATACCCAAAAGGATACGCCGTTTTTACACGGAAACTCTGATAGTATCGATATCCCACATAGATCCCGTCTTCATAAATTACTTCAGCGGGTTTACCCATCATGGGATTTCCTTTTGCAGATGGATCCAGTTCACGGCCCGGAAAATTTTTTGCCGAAGGAACGTCCTCATATTTTACAGGAAAACTGGTGGGCAGCTTTCCGGAAGGATTCTGTTTCCCTGAGAGTACATCGGTTATCGCATTCCCGCCTTCGAGGCCAGGCTGCCAGGCCAGCAGGATGGCATCCGCCTCATCTTTCCAACTGACCATTTCTACTACGCCGCCGATATTTAATACGATGATCAGCTTTTTGCCTTTTTTATGAAACACTTCAGAAATTTGTTTGATCAACGTTTTTTCATCTTCCGAAAGAGTAAAATCATTTTCTACTTTTCTGTCCTGCCCTTCCCCGGAATTTCTGCCCAATGTGAAGATGGCGACGTCCGACTGGTCTGCAACCGAATTCAGCAATTCCATCTCATGTTTCTTTTCCGGAACCGGGGTCGGAAGTGCAAAGAAAAATCTTGGCTTGGGCCGCTTTGCGTTTTCCTCTTTTAAATAATTTTCATACTCAGCCGCTAGCTTATCATTCAGCGCATAGCCGCCATTTTCGAGCCCCTGTTTCAGAGAAACCGAATACGCTTTATTCACATTACCGCTGCCCGTACCGCCGGCGATCAGCTCGTAGGAACTGTTTCCAAAAAGCGCTATATTTTTCTTTGCGGCAATAGGTAGCGTGTTCTGATTTTTTAGCAACACCATACTTTCTGCCGCTGCCGAACGGGCAATGGAAGCATTACCTTTCAATTCAGGTTTGTCTGAAGCCTGATATTTTTTAAAGGAGGGGGACAGCAAAATAGTGTTCAGGATTTTTTCGACATTTCTGTCAAGCGCCCCGACATCCAGTCTTCCGGAGTCCACCGCATTCAGGATGGTCCTGGTCTGAACTGTTGTTCCGGGCATCAGCAGATCATTACCGGCATTCATTTGTCCGACGGGATTTCTGCCGCCATACCAATCCGACATCACCATTCCTTTAAATCCCCATTCATCACGCAGGATGGTAGTAAGCAGGGCAGAACTTTCAGATGTGTATACCCCGTTAATTTTATTGTACGAACTCATGACGGTCCAGGGAGAAGATTCCTTCACTGCAATTTCAAAACCTTTCAGATAAATTTCACGAAGAGCCCGTTCACTGATGATGGTGTTTATCTGGTTACGATTAGTTTCCTGGTTATTCGCAGCAAAATGTTTGATAGATGTTCCAACCCCGTTGGATTGGATTCCCCTTACAATAGCCGCAGAGATCTTTCCGGTCAGCAACGGATCTTCCGAAAAATATTCAAAATTTCTTCCACCCAGTGGATTCCGGTGGATATTCATGCCCGGACCGAGAATAATATCAATACCATAATCCCGGATTTCAGAACCAAAAGCGTTTCCGACTTTTTGTACAAGAGCCGTATCCCAGGAAGAAGCCAGTAAGGTACCTACCGGAAAGGCCGTTGCATAATAGGATCTTGAACTGTCACCGTTCCTGAATGGATCGATGCGTACACCGGCGGGACCGTCGGACACCGTGATACTGGGAATACCAAGTCTCGGTATGGCGTGCGTTCTTCCGGCAGCGCCCTGAACTTTTTCCGGTAAAGCTGCGTCGGCGGGATCTATCGGGGGAAGCCGAAATCCTTCCTTACTGACCGTATCAGCTTTCGGCCTATCCGAAGTCGTTGTTCTTGCGGGTGGCGGCATTCCGGGCAACTTAAATCCCATGCCCACCACAAGTTTCGCTTTCTCTTCCAGGGTCATCGCAGCGACAACCTGTTTTACTGATGCTTTACCGAGCTGCGGCAGGGTCTCCTGTGCATGACCTACAGTATGAAACATCAGGGTAACGGCAATCGCGGATATTATCCATTTCATGTGACTGTTGTTTTTACTATTTGATGTCAACCAGCGCATTCTCAAAAAATCAAATGTCGTGGAGACCAATTTCCAAATTTCCAAATTTTACTGCGCTCCCTGCATGGCATCCTGTGTTCCGGAGCTGTTCATGTTCTTTCTTTTAAAGAGAGAAACATCCAATTTTCCGAAACGATAGGTAAAATTCACCCGCACGAGCTGGGGATCCCTGATTCTGTCGAATTGCTGTGTAAAAAACTGGCTTTCGGAAAATTGATCCGACCACCGGGTCCGGAATATATCACTGATGGATACGCTAATGGATGCTGCGTCATTTTTCATGAAACTTTTGCTAAGGGCCGCATCAACAGCCCAGAAAGGTTGTATATAACCTTGTGAAGAACTTTGTACGCCCGCGTTACCTCCAGGTCCGCCACCCTGTGTGCCGGCGCTTGAATTCACCGGCAGGTTTGATTTGGACTGATAGAAACCGGTTACCTGCATTTTTAACTTCCATGGAAGTTTGAAATTCATATTTAGCTTGCCAAACCAACTCCATAATGCCGGCTGCGAAGTTGTATTGACATTGGTTATATTAATATAGGAATTATAAACATTTACATTGGCCACCAGGTCGAACCATTTGGTAACTGTATTGACAGCGGTAAACTCCGCTCCCACCGTTTGGGCATAATTTGCATTTACCCAGGTATTAACAAAGCCTGGCAGGCCGGTAATCGCATTGGTAAATGTATCCAGGTATCGTGTAATCAGCTGATTGGTCCTCTTATAATATAGGGAAGCCAGAAAAGTGTTATTCCCCTTTAATGTTTTCAAATAAGAGAACTCAACTGAATTGGTAAATTCAGGAAGCAGGTTCGGATTACCCCGGCTGATATTCAGGCTGTCAGAATAATTTGTAAAAGGAATCAGCTGAAAGAAATTCGGACGGTTAATCCGGCGGGTATAACTGATCTGTAGCTCCTGTTTGTTTTTCAATTTCTGACTTAAAAATAAGGATGGGAAAAGACTGATCGGATAAGAATTGCTGAAATTCATTTTTTCATTGATCAGCTCTCCGGTATAATTGGAACTTTCCACCCTTAGTCCCGCCTGGTAACCAAAATCCTTTATGGCGCTGGTAAAAGATGCGTAAGCAGCATATACATTGTTCGTGTTATTATAATCTGTTGAGGCGGCTGGTATGGCGTAAAAATTATTACCTGTACCGGTAGTATCATAATAAGTATTCGTATTACTTACCAGGTGTTGGGTATTCATTCTTAAACCGGCTTCCAGTTTTGTCGTTGCACTAAACGGATGTACGTAATCCGTTTGAACGGTAAGAAATTTATTTTGGCCGCTCCCGTTTATCTTCTGCAATTGTGTTCCCGCCACATCCGAGCCGGGCTGGCCGGATAAATAATTGGTCGTTGTTATTGCATTATTTTCATTCATGCCACTGAAATAATTTGCGTCAGCCGTGATGTTCTCACCTTCTTTCGGAAACAAATGTTTAAAAGCAAACTGAAAACCATTGGCATTGAAAGTTCGTTGTGTGTTTACATTTGCGTCGCTATAACTCGTAAGCACGTCCCCGTTAGGGAAAGTCGTATTGTCTGTATTATTCAAAGTCTGGTATGGTTTCATCTCACCATGAACATGAATCCCTGTTAATGAAAAGGTGGTCCGGTTGGTAACAAAATAATCCATTCCCAGGCTGCCAAATCCAAATGCGCCATGATTTTTTTCATTTTGTTTCTGGTTTACAGAACTAATGGTATCTCCCTCTGCGGCATTTACCCTGTCAACACTTCCTTCTGTAACGCTGCGATTCTGGTTATAAAAACCGTTGGCAGTAAAATTAAATTTATCCTGGCGCAGACTAAAATTCAAACCGCCATTGATCCCCCCGTGGCTGTCAACGCCACCCCGCACGTTCCCGTTGTATCCTGTTTTCCGGTTTTTCTTCAAAACAATATTTACAATTCCGGCTCCGCCCCCGGACGCATCGTATTTGGCAGAAGGATTTGTAATTATTTCCACGCTTTCAATCGCATCAGCAGGAATCTGGTCCAGGGTCAATGTCGTTGGCCTTCCATCGATGTAAAGAAGCGGAGGCGCATTCCGAAGCGTAAGATTTCCATCAATATCCACATTGACAGACGGAACGTTTTTCATGACGTCCATAGCGGTTCCGCCCGCATTGACCAGATCCTTTTCCACGTTATATACTTTTTTGTCTATATCCAGTTTTAGCGTGGCCTTCGAAGCGCTTACCGTCACCGCCTGCAATTGCGAAATGTCAGTAGCCATTTTAATATTTCCCAGATCCTTGTCAAAACCATTTATCGTACTACTCATGGCGCTGACGGCCTGAGCAGGGTCCGTACCCGTTTTCGGAGCGCCGCCAGCCGGCATCTTTACCTGAAACACTATATTTTGCTCAAGGGGCTTGTAACCTGTCGCGGAGATTTTCATTTTTAAGGGCCCAAAAATGGGCAGGTCCTCAAAGTTGAATTCGCCTTTTGCATTTGTAGTCAGACCTTTCAGTAATACCTGCTTTGTTTTTTTTGTTACTGAGTCGTATTTATTATGGAGAAGCAACACGGTCGCTTCAGGGACAGGATGGCCGGAGCTGTCCTGCAGTTTGCCATACACATGACCCATATTCGGTATGCTTCTACCTGCGCCGCCTGCGGGGAACTGGGCTTGCAGAGAAAATGTACCGGTAAGAATACCCATCAGCAGCAGAAACTTTTTCATAATATTATTTTGTGAGTGTAAAACTATACCCCTCATCCTGAATTTGAAACCGATTTGAGACGAGCGGTTAAAATCCCGCGACCAAATACAGAATCATCTGTTTCCCTGTCCAATTTCCCGCATCAGATCATCCTTGTACAAGTCACTCAGAGGCAATTCCATTTCTCCCAGGAAAACTGAATTCCTGCGAATGGCTGTAATTTGTAAAACCGCGATGATATAGGACTTGTGTATCCGGAAGAATTTGCCGGGCGGAAGTTTTTCTTCGATGGATTTCATGCTCATCCGGATAACCAGGGGTTTTGATTCCACCAGGTGAATCTTCAAATAATCTTTCAGTCCCTCTATCAGGCGGATCTCGGAAAAAACAATTTTCACCAGCCCGTATTCAGCGTTTACAAAAAAATATTCCGGCCAGGAATGCGCTTCTGCCGGCACGTTTTTTTTCAGGCGGTAAAAATCAATCGCTTTGTTACAAGCCTTCAGAAACCGTTCAAAAGGCACGGGTTTCACCAGATAATCGATCACATCCAGGTTGAATCCTTCCAGGGCATATTTTTCGTAGGCCGTAATGAGGATGACCATGGGTCTTACGGAAAGGGACTGCAATAATTGAAGACCCGTAAGACCCGGCATCTGTATATCCAGAAAGATCAGGTCCACTTCCTGTTGATTTAATATGGTTAGCGCTTCCATGGCGGTACTGCAGGAGGCAACGAGTTCCAGTGTGGGCACCTGGCGGATATTATCCTGAAGCAGGGCAAGGGCAAGCGGTTCGTCGTCTACGGCAATACATTTCATTTTTAGTGAAGTTTAATCTGAAGAGAAACCGTGAACCAGCCATTTTCTTTCTTAACGGAAAGTATGTGTTTCTGGTCATATAACAGATTCAGCCTGCGAATCACATTGGGCAATCCGATCCCGGAAGTCCCATCCTTGATCTCTTCATTGCCCGGATCGAATTTGTTTTTTACCCGGAAATCGATCAGGCCCTCAGAAATTCTCAGCGAGATATCGATGACCGGATCACTGATCGTGCCGGTTCCGTGTTTAAATGCATTTTCAATAAAAGGAATGAGCAGCATGGGTTCAATCAACTGGTTGTCCCCCGGATCCATATCCACCCGGATGACCAGGGATTTTGCATACCGGATTTTCTGCAACTCAATATAACTGTTTACATACTCGGTTTCCCGGATCAGGGTTACCCTGGCCTCATCCGATTCATACAGCATATAACGCATCAGTCCGGAAAGGCGGATGAGAGAGGGTTCCAGCTGATCCGATTTTAATCTCGCCATGGCCACCATATTATTCAACACGTTGAATAGAAAATGCGGACTCACCTGCGATCTTAAGAAGGAAAGTTCGGTTTTCAGGTTTTCGTTTTCCCTTTCCTTCATGAGTTGTTCTGTATTGATTTTATCCGTTACAAACCAGTAGACCGTACTCATCGCCCAGATAAATAAATAGGGAAAGATCACGAAAAAATATTCGCGGTGAAGTCCGGGTTTCTCACCTTCTTTCGGAAAAACGTCAATGGCGGCAATAAATAAAGCCAACAATAAAATGATGAGGGAAATATAAATACTGATCTTTTTCCGGTTCAGGAACCTCGGGATCAGTACAAGCAAATTAAAATAGAAAAAAATAATCCAGCAGGCATCAAATATCATAAACCGGATACTGAACATGCCCTTAAAATTCACGTGTTGCTGATCCGGTTCCCGGTGGAATAATGTGGGCAAAGTAAACAATATCACCCAGGCGAGGATATGAAAAAAAACGACGACAACCTTGGATCTGTACCAGCGTGTGCTCATGAAATTTGAATCTGCTGCAAGGTCTGTATATATTCCCTGTATGACGTCCCCGCTGCGACAAAATGCCTTATTTCTGCGATCAACGCCTACTTAATGCATAACGCTTAACGCCTAACGCGTAACGCTTAAGGCATTTTTGCAAGGGCAATAAAATTACAATTGAAATTTAATTCCAAAATTTCCAAATTGCGTTAGGCGCTAAGCGTTAAGCGTAAATGAGGCTTATTCTGAGCGTAAACTGATAACCGGATTGCCAAACGCCGCTTTAATGGACTGGTAGCTGATCGTAACCACCGTGATCGCAATGATCGACAAACCCGCGATTAAGAATACCGTTGTACCGATAGGTATCCGGTAAGCAAAGCCATCCAGCCATTGACTCATTGCCCACCAGGATAGAGGCACAGCAATCGCTAGGGCTATTAAAACCTGTCTGAATAAATCCTTTGACAACATAAGCACCAGGTCAGGCACGGTAGCGCCAATAACTTTTCTGATCCCAATTTCCCTTTGTCTTTTTTGGGCAGTGAACGCGGTTAATCCAAACAATCCCAGGCAGGAGATCAGGATCGCGAGACCCGCAAAATATTTTGATAAAATGCCCACCCTAAGTTCCGATGTGTATTGTTTTTCATAGATTTCATCCAGAAAATGAAAGTCAAAAGGGAACCCGGGATTATAATTCTCGTATAAACTGCGGATTCTATTCACGGTTTCTATTTCCCTCCCTGTCTGAATCCGGATCATCAATTTATTCCATTGAGAAGAATCCTGCTTCAACAGAGTCATGTACAGGGGCTTAACCGTTTCCCGCAGTGATTCAAAATGAAAGTCTTTTACTACACCGATGATTTGCACCGGACGACCAAAAAATGTAAGATTCCTGCCCACGGGACTTTTTAGCCCCATCACCCTGACAGCTTCTTCATTGACGATGATTTTATTGGAATCCGCGCCGAAATCTTTTGAAAAACTCCGCCCGTCTGCCATTTTCATTCCCATGGTTTCTATAAAATCATACCCGCCGCCAAACCCTTCAAAATATACAGATTGACTGGGGTTCTTTCCTTCCCATCCTATTCCATAATTACCAAAATTACGACCGACCATAATATTAAATGTAAAAGAAGCATCTGCAACGCCAGGTATTTTTTTCAACAAAGAAATAAAATTCTCTTCCGAACCGATAAGTTTTCCTTCACAGTCCATCCGGATTACATGGTCCTTTCCATAACCGAGATCCTTATTTTGCAGGAACTGAATTTGCTTATAAATGATCAGCACACCCACGATCATAAAAATGGAAATGGTGAACTGAAATATCACCAGGCCCTTTCGCGCCCAGGCTTCCCCTGCGGAAGTCTTCATTTTCCCTTTTAGAATCATAATCGGGTTGAATCCCGCCAGGTAGAGCGCCGGGTAACTTCCGGAGACGAATCCGGTAAACAAAATGATAACAGCCAGACCGGAAATAAGCGCCGAATCAAAATTCAGGCTGATCTCTTTTCCCGTTATCTGGTTGAATTGCGGAAGCAGCAGCATAACAATGCCAATAGCGATACACACAGCAACCAGAGTAAGCAGAATGGATTCTCCCAAAAATTGTATTACGAGCCGGCCTTTTCCGGCGCCAACAACTTTTTTAATGCCCACTTCTTTAAGTCTCCGCGAAGCCTTTGCGGTTGACAGGTTCATAAAATTTATGCACGCAATAGCAAGGATAAAAAAAGCGATGATAGAGAATAAGCGGACGTTTACAATCCGTCCGCCCGTTCGGTTCCCATGATCAAAATTATTATGCAGGTAATTGTCTGAAAACCGGTATGCAAATGCCGACCGCGTCGTATCCCCGCTGTTCCTGGTAACAACGGATGCGATTCGTTTATTGAAAGTTTCGATGTCGGTCCCCTTTTTAAGGAGTATGAAATTATGCGGACCCGTATTATTCCAATTCGTTACCCAGGGCTGGATCTGTTTATAATATTCGAATGACAACAGGAAGTCGAACTGTTCTGAAGAATGAACCGGAACTTTCTCAAATACTCCGCTGACGAAAAAAATCTGGTCGTGCTGAAAAAGTATTTTTTTCCCGATCAGATTTTCTGTTGTATTGAATAACTTTTTAGCCAGCTCATCAGAGATAACAATATTGTTTTTGTCTGTCAGAACCTTATCCGGTTTACCATCCAGGAGTTTGAAAGAAAATATATTTAAATAGTCTTTCCCTACATACTGCCCGGTTGCCTTCAGATTTTTTTCTTCAACGCTTACAGTGAATTTCTGAAACCAGGCCGCCGGTGCTTCAGCCGCCGCGTATTCAACTTCGGGCATCTGAGCCGCAATCGTTTCAGCCAGTATACCGGATGACTCATCCGCAATAGTCACCTGTCCCGCCGACTTCCGATGTTCCATCAGCTGGTAAATCTGGCTGTCTTTTTCGTGGAACTTATCAAACTGATATTCATCGTGCACCCACAAATAGATCAGAAGGGTACAGGCAATACCCGTGGAAAGACCCAATAAATTCAAAAAGGTAAACTGGCGGTCCTTTATCAGGTTTCGCCACGCAATTTTTAGATCATTTCTAAACATCTGTTTGTTTTATTATTCAGGGAACGCCAATCTTTATCCAAGAAAGTGCCATTTTACTACCTGCTGGAAATCAGCAGGATAAAATTTTTTTATACATCAAACTGTCCGCTATTGAACGAATCACCGGACAGTCGCTCCAGTCTTTAGGCCTGCCTGCCGGCAGGCAGGCCTAAAATCCATATGACTAATGGATAGATAGAATCTATTAAATTACTTCGTTCCAAACGGTAATGACTCTAAAACATAAATCTCGTCGCATGGCGGCATTATTTATTATGTTTTGACGGTAACCATGGTTTAGTAAAAAACCCCCGCATAAATGTGGGGGTTTTTATCGCCAGATGAAAGGCTTTAAGCTTTTGGCCTAGGGCTTTTTTATGATTTCGGCATGGCAAAAATAGACGGGTCGATGGTCTTATTCAATTCAAGCTTATTTACTGTAGTTGTAATATTGAATTGTCCTCCATAGCTTATTTCATAAGAATAGGGGAAAACAAGTCCCAGATCACCTTTTTTGAAATTGGAAAAAATAGAAGAAACCTCCATAGTCTGACCCATCATCTGAGCCGTTGTACTCATCTTCGTCATGTAATATGATGCGGTGTCTATAAGAATTGTGGACTCAACGTTATCGGCCGTAGTTACTTTCAGTTTAAAAGCACCGCCTTCTTTGCCCTGCAGCTCCACTTTATTTCCTTTGGCTGCATAGTTATACAAAGGACCCGTAACATCCAGTCTTCCTTTCATTTGTTTGAACGCTTCGTCGGGCAGCGGTGTGGGTGTGGCTGCTCCTGCAAAGGGATTTACCTGCCATCCTCCTTTATCTGTAACGACCATAATAACAGTTCCTCCATTGGTTTCATTTACCAGCTTATAACCCGTACCATTAATGATATCAATAACACTGGGTCCTTCATTTCCCATCACCTGTGACGTGTTTTCCATGTGAATTGTCTTGATCTGTACCAGTTTATCCTTGCCACCGATCGCGTCAACATATTTATTAACGATTTCATCCACGGTTTGTGCGCGGATACCGTTGAGACTTATCACTGCAAGCAAAAGTGCAAGACCGATTTTTACCATTTTCATATGTCTGTTTTATTTATTCATTATTTAAAGATGCCAAAGATGCCGATTTTTTTTATAAGACTCCCGTCCATTTTGCCGCTTGGCGTAAGACTCATGTCTAATATCGTGCCCCGGATAAGATGGTCTTTTCTGAAAGATGAGTTCACCGAATCCAGGCTAATCTCCGAGGCATGGAATTAATAATTGATAATCAATAATTTATACAGTGAACTGCCTGTCTTGGAGATGATTTCTTCCGTCTTATCTTCGGGATCAAACTTCTGGCATGAAAACAGGCGTTGTTGGTTTTGGCGTGGCTGCCCGCTTTATGCACCTTCCTTTTATCATAACCAATCCAAAATTTCAACTGCAAAGCATTTTGCAAAGACATGGTGAGGAAGCAAAAGAGAAATATCCTTCCATCCGGATAGTGCGAAACCTGGATGAGATGCTGGCTGATGAAAGCCTCGAACTTATCGTCATCACGACTCCGAATGACTCACATTATGAATATGCCCGGCGCGCCCTGGAAGCGGGCAAACATGTTGTTGTCGAAAAGCCTTTTACCATTACTTCTGACGATGCAAAAAAACTAATCGCCCAGGCTGAATTAAAAAACCGCGTTCTCAGTGTATATCAAAATCGCCGGTATGTGTCTGATTTTTTGACGATCCGGCAATTAATGAAGGAAAACAAACTGGGCGAAATCGTTGAATTCGAGGCGCATTACGACAGGTACAGGCCCGGGTTGAGACCCGATGCCTGGCGGGAAGAAGATCAGCCGGGCAGCGGCATTTTATACGATCTTGGCGCTCATCTCATCGATCAGGCTTTTTGTCTTTTTGGAATACCTCAGTTTGTAACGGCCGATATCCGTATACAAAGACCCGGTGCAAGAGCCACCGATTATTTTGAGCTTTGGCTGGATTATGGTTTCACGAAAATTATTTTAAAAGCGGGTATGCTTGTCCGTGAGCCCGGCCCCCGGTATGCCATTCACGGCAGGCTGGGTTCATTTTTAAAATCCGGAGAAGATCCACAGGAGGCCCTGCTCAGAAAAGGGATCCTGCCAACAACCGCTGACTGGGGCAGGGAAACGGAAGACATTTACGGAATTCTGCATACAGAAATAAACGGAGAAATAATTAAAGAAAAATATCCCTCGCTGGCGGGCAACTATGGTGGTTTTTATGATGCGCTTTATGATACCATTTGCAAAGGAGAGCCCCTGAAAGTAAAACCGGAACATGGGTACAATGTGATCCGTATGATCGAACTGGCCACGGAGAGCAATAAAAAAAATTGCAGAGTGGCCTGCACCCGGTTACTGGATGTCCCTTATCCTTAAACGACGAGCAGGCCGCAACCCCGGATATCGGAATTATCCATTCTGCCTAATACTTCGAAACTACCGTCTTCGTAAATTCTTGCAACGTCGTCAGTGGCTATAAAAGAGCAGGAATCCAGATTAGCCAGGTCAATGATATTCAGCAATCCTTCACCGGTTTCGCGCAGGTTTAACGGATCATCCTCATCGCGGACCAGTACTTTCATCCAGGGAACCGGTTTATATATTCCATCCCCCATCGAATAAGCCTGCGATAAAAGTTCCGTCATTCCGTATTCGGAATGAACCCGGGTCAAACCAAATTTGCTTTTCAGGATTTCATGCAACTCTGCGCGGGTGATCTCTTCCCTCCGACCCTTCATACCACCCGTTTCCAGTACGATGGCATGAGACAATGTCAGCGAATATTTTTCAGCAAAATCCAACAGCGCGAAACTGACACCGATTAAGACTGTCCGCTGTTTATTTTTTTCGAGCCTGGTTAATACCTGCCGGAGCTTTTCCAGATCATACAAATAAAACCCGCTCTCTCCGTGATCACTCATCCGCATCAGTTCATTCACCATAAATACCAGTGACGATCCGCTTCTTTCCAAGTAAGAAGGAAGTAATGCGAGGATGCAATAGTCACTGGGGTCGCCATAAAAGAATTCGAACCCTTTAACGAAACTTTCACGGTAAAGACCCACCTGCTTTACATAGTGCCTGGCCGGAACCTGGCCCGTGGTTCCACTGCTTTCAAAGATAATTTCGGGTATAAAATCTCCCGTTTTAACGGCCTCTGTTTTAAAAAAAGAAACCGGGAGAAATGGAATTTGTTTTAAATCCCTGATCATTTCCGGCGTAGTAAGGAAGCATTTTGCGAAATTCCTGTAAAGGGAATTGTTTTCAAACTGGAATTTGAAAACGTCCAGGGCCCTGGAATTCATTTCCAGGGGCAACCCCTGAAAGATCTTGTCGTATTGATATTTAGAAGAATGGCTATTCGGATCCTGCATGTGGAAGGAATAAGTCGAATCAAAAAAGTTAAACCGGCACAATACTAAAGCTTTTCGCGAAAATCCTTTAATTTGCGCTGTCCAAATCACACTCATGAAGCCAAGGCTCCTAGTTTTGTTTTGTATTTTTTTTACGACGTTTGGATGCAGTAAGGATAACAACAAGGCGAACCCTACCATCAAAATAAAGTCCTTTACATCCCTGGTTGCTCCGGATGGTGTTTTCGGTGCGGTATTGACCTATACACAGAAAAACGGTAACCTGAGCGGGGATACTTTATTTATCATACGTCACCGGTACAACGAAAAACCGGTTCCTCCAAATAATCAGACCACGGACAGTTTTAATACGATCATGCCCGGAACGCCAAACGCCAGTTCGGCCGAATTTAGCGTAAATTTGAGTTATTCAGATATCCACATTGATAATGGGGAGAACGACACGATTGGTTTTAGTTTTATCCTGCGGGACCTGAATGGAAACACGAGTGATACAGCGACAACCGGCAAAATTGTTCTTCTTCAATAATTTCGAAAAACTTGGTCTGGATCCGGAAGGCATTTGATTTTTTCCTTTTCAGCAGTATCTACATTTCACTTTGCGCGGTTTTAATGACCTGGCAAAGTGTACATTTACTGCACCTCGCTATTCCCTATAGTTATTACGGGTTTGTTTTTTTTGCAACCATCTGCAGTTATAATTTTCACTGGTACCTGACACCACAAACCAAAAAATCGGCCGAGCGAACGAAATGGTCTCACCAACATAAGAATGCGCACCTTTTATTTTATTTTACGGGCGTTATCGGATCGGGTATTTTTTTTTATCAACTACGCCAGCATTGGTTTGCCCTTTTTTTCGCAACCGTACTCACGTTTTTATATTCTGCACCAAAAATCCCGATTCCCTTTTTCCGTTATTTCAAACAGGTGGCCATAGGCAAAACACTTTTCCTCACCACCGTATGGACCTATGTGACGGCCATCCTGCCCGTGTTTATTTCCGGCTTGAGATATTTCGATCATGAGATGAAATGGTTTGCCGCCGGTCGTTTTTTTCTGATCTATGCTATTTGTCTCCTATTTGATTATCGCGACCGCGACGAAGATAAACAGGAGGGGATCCGGACCTTTGTAAATTATTTTGACGAAACGGGAGTAAAGCGCCTGTTTGTTCTGACGATCATTGCCTTTATCGTTTTTTCATTCGCCCTGCTTTTTTCCAGTGTTTCTGTTATTACCGTTTTGATTTTACTCGTACCCGGAATTTTGCTGTTTTCAATTTATGACTATGCAAAAAACAGCAATTCTGATTATCTCTACTATTTTGTTTTGGACGGGTTCATGATGCTTTCCGCTTTGCTGATGGCGATACTGTCAATTTGATTATTTTTGGCCCTAAATTCTTTTCATGGCCAAAGCCAAACCCATTGCCGGTTCAAAAAATTCCATTCTGTCCGCTGTTTCTCTTGAATTTCTAAAAAAATATCTAAATACGCCTTCGCCCGTGGGTTTCGAGAGTGAGGGCCAGAAAATATGGATCAATTATCTCAAACCATATATTGACACCTACTTTACGGATGTTTATGGAACCGGCGTTGGCGTGATCAATCCGAAATCCGGATTCAAAGTGGTGATTGAAGCACATGCCGACGAAATCAGCTGGTTCGTTAATTATATTAATCCGGAGGGTCTTTTGTACCTGAAGAGAAATGGCGGTGTGGATCACCAGGTAGCGCCCGGACAAAGGGTCATTATTCATGCAGATAAAGGGCCGGTAAAAGCGGTCTTCGGATGGCCCGCCATTCATACGCGTATGGGAAATCCGGATGCTAAAGAAGTGCATCCGAAAGTGGATAACCTTTTCCTGGACTGTGGCGCAAGGAATCGTAAGGAAATTGACGCACTCGGCATTCATCCCGGGTCTGTGGTCACCTACCAGGATGGATTTGATGAACTCGCATATAACACCCTGATCGCCCGGGCGTTTGATAATCGCATCGGCGGTTTTATGATCGCTGAAGTAGCCCGGATGCTTAAGGAAAATAAAAAGAAACTTCCCTATGGTTTGTACATCGTAAATGCGGTTCAGGAAGAAGTTGGTCTTCGGGGAGCCGAAATGATTGCGCGCCGGATCAAACCCGATGTAGCCATTATTACGGATGTGACCCACGATACAGCTACACCCATGGTCAATAAGCTGGTGGAAGGAGATATTACCTGTGGAAAGGGACCATCCCTTGCCTTCGGTCCCGCCGTTCATAACAAACTGCTGGCCTTTGTGCGTGATACGGCAGCAAAAAAAAATATACCCGTTCAGCTCCGGGCCGTTTCCCGGAGTACGGGTACGGATACCGATTCCTTTGCCTATGCCAATGAAGGATGCCCTTCCGTATTGATTTCGATACCCCTTCGATATATGCATACCACCGTCGAAATGTTGAATCGAAGGGACATTGAACAGACCATTCAACTGATGTATGAAACCTTATTAGCACTAACCCCCAAAACGAATTTCAGTTATCATTTATAATTTCCGTTCACCTTAAAAAATGGATCATGATCCGAAACAACTGGACAAAAAAAGAGATACAGGAAAAATATGATCTATCCCTGCTTGAGCTCGTTTACCAGGCAGCAACCGTGCATCGTATGTTTAATCATACGGCCGAGGTTCAGGTTTGCACCCTTCTTTCTGTAAAAACCGGCGGTTGTTCCGAGGATTGCGCCTATTGCCCGCAGGCAGCCAGGTATCATACCGATATCAAAGTGCATGCACTGATGCAGACCCATGAAGTACTTGATTACGCACAAAAAGCAAAACAGGCAGGTTCAACCCGTTTCTGTATGGGTGCCGCCTGGCGTGAAATCAGGGATAACAGTGATTTTGACCGGGTACTGGATATGGTAAAAGGTGTCAACGCCATGGGTATGGAAGTCTGTTGCACCCTGGGTATGCTAACTGAATCTCAGGCCAAAAAACTGGCAGATGCAGGGCTGTATGCCTATAACCACAACCTGGATACCTCACCCGAGTATTACAATGAAATAATCACGACAAGAACCTATGACGAAAGGTTAAATACCCTTGGAAATGTAAGAAAGGCTGGAATCAGTGTTTGTTGCGGAGGGATAATCGGCCTGGGTGAAACCCGTGAGGACCGGATAAATATGCTTTACACCCTGTCTACCCTGCCGGAACACCCGGAAAGCGTGCCTATCAATGCGCTGGTCCGAATCAAGGGAACCCCTCTTGAAAATAACCCGAAGGTTGATATCTGGGATATGGTTCGCATGATTGCCACGGCCAGGATATTGATGCCAAAATCCATGGTCAGACTAAGCGCCGGCCGCGCGGAAATGACTATTCCGGAGCAGGCTTTTTGTTTTATGGCCGGAGCTAATTCGATTTTTGCGGGTGATAAACTGCTGACCACTCCAAATCCTACTTTTGAAGAAGATAACGCCATGTTTGATCTGCTTGGATTAAGTCCGATGGTAGCGTTTCAAAGTGTAAAGCCCGGAGAAAGCGTAAAGCTGAAAGCCGAAAGCCGAAAACTGAATGTTGAAATATAGAGACGTAAGGAATTAATGGTTTATATAATCCTTGTACAAAGAATAGACTTAGGCTTTAGACCTGCAGGCGGCAGGCTATGAGCTAAAAAAAAGAATTCCTCCATAGACATGGAGGAACTTTTTTTAACCCTTAAAACAACCAACATGAAAATCTTTGTGGTTGTAATTATAACGTAAGGAAAATCCAATGGTTTAATCAAAGTTTGTGAAAGACCTGTTAATCCCTTTTTAAGGCCTGAAGCCTTAGGCTTATACGAGGGCAAGATCCAGCACCTGTTGCATGGTCTTCACATAATGAAATTTCAGTCCCTTGATGAAATTGGAATCAATTTCACTGATATCTTTCTCATTTTGCCAGCAGAGAATCACTTCTTTTATTCCGGCTCTTCTGGCAGCCAGGATCTTTTCCTTGATCCCACCGACAGGCAGCACCTGTCCGCGTAACGTGATTTCCCCGGTCATCGCCAGATAGGGTTTAACCCGTCTGCCGGTGATAGCAGAAGCGAGAGAACTCATCATCGTGATGCCGGCGCTGGGGCCATCCTTTGGAGTGCCGCCCTCGGGAACATGAATATGAAGGGTCTTTTTCGCAAAAATCTCCTGGTTCAACCCATATTTTTTTGCATTGGATTGAAGGTAGGTCAGTGCGGTGGTAGCACTTTCCTTCATTACATTTCCCAAATTTCCAGTGAGCTTGAGTTCTCCTTTACCGTCACTGATACTGGTTTCAATGAAAAGAATATCGCCGCCCACATAGGTCCAGGCGAGCCCCACAGCAACACCCGGCATGTTAGCCACTTTATAAAGGTCATTGCTGTATCGCGGTTTACCCAATACTTTTTCTATATCTTTTTCCGAAATGAACGCTTTGAGTTTTGACTTAAATGCATATTCTTTTGCTTCAAAACGCATGATCGATGCCAGCTGCCTGTCCAGTTCCCGGACACCACTTTCCCGGGTATAATCCGAAATTATTTTTACCAGGTTCTTATCTGATAACCGCAGACTCATATCCTTTAGACCATGGGCATCTTTTTGTTTGGGAATGAGATGACGTTTTGCAATTTCAACTTTTTCCTCAACGGCATATCCGCTCAGGTCGATTATCTCTATGCGGTCACGCAGGGCAGGCTGGATATGACCGATGTCGTTTGCGGTTGCAACAAATAAAACCCGGCTGAGATCGTATTCCAGTTCCAGGTAATTATCATAAAAAGTATTATTCTGTTCCGGATCCAGCACTTCCAGAAGGGCAGAAGACGGGTCGCCGCGAAAATCTGTTCCGACCTTATCAATCTCATCCAGGATCATCACCGGGTTGGAAGATTTTACTTTCCTCAGTGACTGTAAGATTCTTCCCGGCATGGCTCCGATATATGTTTTTCTATGCCCGCGTATTTCACTCTCGTCGTGCAATCCGCCGAGACTTATGCGTACATATTTGCGACCGATGGCATTGGCGATGCTTTTGCCAAGAGATGTTTTACCAATGCCCGGAGGGCCAACAAAACAAAGTATCGGGCTTTTCATATCTCCCTTGAGTTTCAGTACCGCGAGGTATTCCAGGATCCTTTCTTTTACTTTTTTCATTCCATAATGATCCTGGTCCAGCACTTTTGATGCCTTCTTCAGATCATAGAGGTCGTCGGTAAAATCGTTCCAGGGAAGATCCAGCATCAGGTCCAGATGATTATATACGATGGAATAATCCGGCGTGCTGGGATGCATGCGTTCCAGTTTTTCTACGCCCTTTTTAAAAATCTCTTTGGCAGCCTGCGGCCATTTTTTGGATTCCGCTTTTTTCTGCATATCGCGAATCTCACGCTCATTGCTATCTCCCCCAAGTTCGTCTTTGATGCTCTTGAGCTGCTGCTGCAAAAAATAATCGCGCTGTTGTTTGTCGAGTTCTGTTTTTGTTTTGTTGGTGAGCTTATTTTTTAATTCAGCAAATTGCAGCTCCCGTTGCAGGAGTTGCATCAACAGATCCGCACGGGATTTAATATGATCGGTCTGCAGCAATTCCTGTTTTTCGGTCAATTCCGAATTCAGGTTGCTGGAAATAAAATGAATGAGAAAAGATGGATTCTCGATATTTTTCAGGATAATGGACGCTTCCGTCGGGATATTGGGCGAGAGTTGAATAATCTGTGCGGCGAGGTCCTTGATGTTTGAAACATAGGCTTCAAAATCCTGATCCTTCGGCGCTTCTTCTTCCTGAAGCAGGATAACCTGGGCCTTGAAATAAGGATCATCCGTGGTAATAGCGCCCACTTTAAACCGTCTTTTCCCCTGAAGAATGACCGTAGTGCCACCATCCGGCATTTTGATCACCTTGATGATTCGCGCAATGGTTCCGACGGCTACCAGTTCATTCAGGGACGGATCTTCCACACTACTGTCCTTCTGTGCCAAAACGCCAATCAATTTGTCAGTCTTGTATGCGTCATGGACCGCTTTGATGCTCTTATCCCGGCCAACGGTTATCGGCAATACGACCCCTGGAAATAGTACTGTATTGCGTAAGGGTAAAATGGGAATTTCTTTAGGTATTTCAGTATCAGCGAGGTTATCGTGTTCTGTTTCGTTTATTGGGATAATGGGCATAAAATCCATTTCCTGCTCACTGCGCTGAAAAAATAGTTTATCGTTCATAAATACAAAGGGGTGACAAAATAACACCTCTTTTGGTATTATCCTATCTTTTTATGGTTGAACCCTTTATGCTCAAGTTTGGTGCCATTTACGCTTAACGTTTAGCGTTAAGCATTAAGTGTTAGAACTAAAATATTCTTAGTCCAATATAGATCTGCCAGCTCTGGTTTTTCCAGGTGTCTGCATCTGACACATCATTTATATTGGTCAGGCCCAAAATATATCGGGCGCCACCTTTAAAACCACCCAGGTTTACCTGGGCGCCGCCCACCATGGAAAAATCACCTGATTTAAATGCTTTCTGTGAACTAATCAGAATATTTGTATTTGTATTCATCAGGATTCCAAACTGGGGGCCCACCTGAAGACTCAGGATCGGGACAGGAAGACGATAGGTAAGTAATATCGGAATGATTAAATAATTGAGAGAAACACTTCGGTCAGGTATGCCATTTCCCTGGGTTGGAAGATCGATACTTCCAATGCCGTCGGAGGTTTGAGTTTGGGTTTGGGTGAACAAGAGTTCCGGCTGAATACCCCAACTTTTTGTAAAATTTATTTCTGCAAATCCGCCTGCCGTAAAACCCCAGTTAAATCCGCTTTCAAATGATCTTCCACCGACCTGGGAAATATTGGTTCCCGCTTTTATACCCAGGTGAATGCCCTGTGCCTCGATACGGGAAGTAAATAAGACAATAACGATAAAGCCGAGAAAACTAACTTTCTTCATAAGTCGATTTTTAGTTTGATTGATGACCACTTTTACCGGGAACGTCTAAAGCGGGAATTTGGTAGCCATTTTCTTTCTTTTAACAGGTTATTAATGAGTTTTGAAAAAATTACAACAGCTCAATCAGTGTGATTTCGGGAAGTATACCGACACGGCCCGGATAACCAATAAATCCATACCCGCGGTTTACATATAATTTCTGGTTCCCTTCTTCATATAATCCGGCCCACTGGTCGTACACATATTTTACCGGGCTCCATTTAAATCCCGGAATTTCTATGCCGAACTGCATTCCATGGGTATGTCCCGCCAGCGTGAGATCAATATCGCCGTACCGGGGTCTCACTTCAGCATCCCAGTGACTGGGGTCATGGCTCATTAGAATTTTAAACGGATATTTTTCTGCGCCGGGATAGGCTTCCCACATCTTGCCGTGTTTGGGAAATCTTGCTTTTGCGCTCCAGTTTTCAATTCCGATCAGAGCAATTTCCTGTCCCTCTTTTTCCAGCACCACGTGCTCATTCATCAGTAAGCGCCAGCCCATAGCGGCTTGAAGGTTTTTCAGGTGATCAATATTCAGATCCCTGACGTCCTGGCTTGGCCATTTTACATAATCGCCGTAATCATGATTGCCGAGTGTGGAGAAAACACCCATGGGAGCTTTCAGCCGGCTGAAAACGTCTTCATAGCCCAGCATTTCTGTCGCCCGGTCATTGATCAGGTCTCCGGTAAATAAAATCAGATCGGGTTTCAGATCCAGGATCATCTGAACACCTCTTTCTACTGCTTTTTTATTATCGAAACTTCCGGAATGAATATCGGAGATCTGAACAATTTTAAGACCACGAAAGGCCGGAGGCAGGTTACTGAAGGATAACGGTACCCGCCGGATATGGTAGTTGTATTTATTGGAAAATCCATAAATAAGCGAAGAGATCAGGGTGCCCCCGATGCCTATGCCTATCCAGCTGAGAAAAACGGAACGGGATATGCCTTCATTCACCTGGCTCTCTCCTTCCGTGTTCCGGAAAAAAATTTTTGCAACGGCCCATTGAATAGCGCGTCGCAAATCATCCACCAGGAAAAAAACAGAAGCGATCAGTTTGGCGAAAAAAAATCCGATGATGGTCGCAAACAGATAATTGCGCAGATTTTTTGGTAACCGTTCCGAATTGAGGAAGGGCAGGAAGATGAATACCAAAATAATCGCAATGGACAGGGTCCAGTACGTGGTAAAAATAATGGATTTCGAACGGGGGGAAGATCCCTGGCAGAGCATTTTTACCACCTGGAATACATAAAAGTCGATGGCAGCCATGATCATGGCGACGATCCAGATAAATCCTGCATTCCGCATAGCGTTTATTTAATTTCTTTTAAAAATCGATGAACTCATCCAGCTGTTGATTGATGACACGAAGGGATTCCTGGTGTGTAAATTCTCCTTTGTTAAACAGGGTGTCAACAATGGAAATGGGAAGTTTGTTCGGATGAACAACGGTGGCTACATAATGCAGGATACCCGTCAGATGATCCATACCCCGCAGGTTGCCGGCTCTACCCCTGGAAACGCCGGTCAGCAGGGCCTTTTTCCCTTTCCAAACGCGCTGCACGTCTGAAACGTCAATCAGGCATTTGAGTACACCCGGAATACTTCCGTTATATTCCGGGCTGATAAAAATGTATTTCTCAGCAGGCAGCAATAATTCCGTTTCCAGCTTTATTACGGATGGATTGCGATCGAGGAGATCCAGGCCAACCAGGGAAAGAAGCGGAGCTTCAATATTTTTTTTTGTTAAAAGCGATTGATAAAGTTCGGCTACGCGCAGGGTAAAACTTTCCTTGCGGTTTGTGCCTGATATAATAAGATACATGGGGCTGCAAGTTAAGGCGAAGCGGTATTTTTCCGAACTCGGCCGGCAAGTTTGTATTTTTACCCCCAGCCGGCAGGAAAGGGACGGTAATTTTGTACTTTCATATCATCCCGCTCGGGCTAAGCCAGGAACGGGACGGGTTCCGGTAAAGCAGGATTGACAAAAACTTTAAATAACGGACAGGATCATGGCAAGAATCATCGGGGTGGCGAATCAGAAAGGCGGTGTAGGCAAAACAACATCTGCTATTAATTTAGCGGCCAGTCTTGCCGTACTGGAATTCAAAACCCTGCTGGTGGACGCGGATCCGCAGGCGAATAGTACGACAGGGGTTGGATTCGACCTTCATAATATCACTCAAAGTCTGTATGATTGCATGGTCAACCAGGTTCCTGTCCGGGACGTGATATTGAAGACTGACGTGCCCAACCTTGACCTGGTTCCCTCCCATATCGACCTGGTTGGGGCAGAAATTGAGATGATCAACTATCCCGACCGGGAAAGCGTGTTAAAAAACATCCTGGAACCCGTCCGGAAAAATTATGATTTTATCATTATCGACTGTTCCCCTTCCCTGGGTTTGATCACCGTGAACGCCCTGACGGCTGCCGACTCGGTAATCGTTCCCGTTCAAACCGAATTCTTTGCCCTGGAAGGGTTGGGTAAACTATTGAATACGGTTAAAATTGTGCAGAGCCGGCTAAATCCGGATCTTGCCATTGAAGGTATTTTGATGACGATGTACGATGGACGTTTACGATTATGTAATCAGGTAGTGAGTGAGGTCCGGAAACATTTTGATGAAATTGTATTCAATACCATCATTCATCGCAATTCCAAAATCAGTGAGGCGCCCAGCGTGGGTAAGCCGGTGATCCTGTACGACGCATACAGCAAGGGTGCGATGAATTATCTGAACCTGGCCAAAGAAGTTTTGCAGAAAAATAATATGACCAGGATGAGTCAGGAGGAACGTATCCTAGAGTAGCCAGAGAAATCGAAAAAACCATTATGACGACTCCGAATAAAAAAGATAAGGAAGCACTCGGAAAAGGAATCCGTTCCCTGCTGCAGCACATTGATTCAGACTTAAAAACAGCGGCGGGCAATCTTCGTCCGGCTATTGCAGAAAATTTGACTGGCATTCTGCGTATCCCACTCGATCTGATTGAAACCAATCCCAAACAACCCCGGAAGGATTTTGATGAGGCTTCGTTGCAGGAGCTGGCGGCTTCTATCCGGATGCACGATATCATTCAACCCATAACCGTTGCAAGACTTTCTACGGGAAAATTCCGTCTCATTTCAGGTGAGCGCAGGTATCGCGCGGGCCGCATTGCGGGAATAAGAGATATTCCTGTTTATATCCGGCAGGCCAATGATCAGCAGTTGCTGGAACTCGCCCTGCTGGAGAATTTACAAAGAGAGGACCTCAATGCCATGGAGGTTGCGCTGAGTTTTAAGCGTATGATGGATGAATTAAATTATACACAGGAACAGGTTTCCGAACGCATGGGTAAGGAAAGAAGTACCGTGGCGAATTATGTAAGATTGTTAAAACTTCCCCCGGATATACAGGTCGCCCTTCGCAATAACCAGATTTCAATGGGCCATGCACGCGCTTTAATCAATGTGGATACGGTTGACAAACAATTATACCTTTTCAATGAAATAAAAAACCGGTCCTTATCTGTAAGGCAAACGGAAGAACTCGTGCGTAAATTATACAAGACCACGCCCGCTGTTAAAGAATCGGTAAAAGCCGGACTGCCCGAATCATACAGAAAAATAGAAGATACTTTAGCAACTCATTTTAGCACGAGGGTCAAAATGCATCATAGTGTAAAGGGTTCAGGAAGCATCAGCATTGAATATTATTCCCTGCAGGAACTAAATAAAATTCTGGACCAGCTCGGCGTACAGATCAACTAAGCGTTTAGTATGAGGCAGGCATTTTTTATTTTTTTCTTTGCAGGTCTTCTTGTTGGCGTCGGGGCATTCGCCCAGCAGAAGGATACCGTTCAGGTCAAACAAATTTCCGATTCTGCGCTGGAAAAAAAAGACAGTATTTATTCAGGGAAAAAAATGTCACCGGCGGCCAGGGATTCGCTCGCAAAAAAAAGATGGAGCAGTCCCAAAAGAGCGACCATTTATTCTGCGGTTCTTCCGGGCGCCGGACAGGTCTACAACAAAAAATACTGGAAGGTACCGATTGTATATGCCGCCATCGGCATTCCCGCTTATTTATTCTTCTACAATAAAAGCTGGTACCAGAAATGCCAGTATGCGCTCACGGTTACGGTTAACGGAAGTACGGGTGACAGCCTCGCCAATGTGGCTCCCGAACTTTTGCCATTTGTGAAGACCGGCGATACAAATGGAATTATTACATACCGTGACAGTTTCCGCAAGAACCAAGACTATTCTGTTCTGTTCTTTCTGTTATTCTATGGTTTAAATATTGTAGACGCCACGGTGGACGCGCATTTGAAGGATTTTAATGTGAACAGCGACCTGAGTTTCCGGGTGAAACCCATGATCCTGCCTGGTCCCACGCCCAGCGCGGGCATCACGCTTGCTTTTGACATTCACAAACCGAAACCCCGTCCATTGTTGATGAATTAATATCTTTATGACTATGAGAATCGCGCTGATCGGTTATGGGAAAATGGGGAAGGCCATCGAAAGGATTGCTCTTTCCAGGGGTCATGAAATCGTATTAAAAATTGATCTGGACAATGGTTATGAAATGACCCCCGGGAATTTATCGAAAGCAGACGTTGCGATTGAATTCACCGGTCCTTCCAGTGCGGCGGCAAACCTGTTAAAATGCGCGGAAGCGGGAATTCCCGTCGTTTGCGGTTCTACCGGATGGCTGGAAGAATATACACTGGTAAAAAAAGCATTTGAAAAAAATGGAACGGCATTTTTATACGCCAGCAATTTCAGTATTGGTGTGAATATTTTTTTTGAACTGAACAAGAAATTAGCCGGGCTCATGGCGCAGCATACAGAATACGCCGTTGAGCTGAAGGAAACACACCATACTCAAAAAAAAGACGCACCCAGTGGAACGGCGATAACCCTTGCTGAACAAATTATGGCGGAAATTCCATCATTAAAAAAATGGGTTAACAGGTTGGGCGAAAAGACGGGCGAGTTGCCAATCCTTAGTGAACGGATCGACCCTGCTCCGGGGACCCATGAAGTAAAATATCATTCGGCCATCGACGATATAGAAATTATCCATACCGCGCATAGCCGGGACGGGTTTGCCGGAGGCGCCGTGCTCGCTGCCGAATTTATCCGACATAAAAAGGGGATTTTTTCCATGAAAGACGTACTGGGATTTTAATCCCTTCTTACGCTTAAAGCCTTCTTAAGCCTAAAGCTTAAAGCTTAAAGCCTAAAGCTTTTCATAATTTGCATCCCAAATATTCATCTGTCATCCGCCTTCTCCCGTCAACCGCCAACCGCCAACCGCCAACCGTCAACCGCCAACCGTCAACCGTCAACCGTCAACCGTCAACCGCCAACTGTCAACCGCCAACCATAACCAGTCAACTCTTCGGCTCATAAAATGTTATTATCTTGTAACAGAATTTACTTATGCTGTCAAAAAAATCCCAATACGCGTTCCAGGCCCTGATGTACCTTTCTGAAAAAGAAAAAGAAGGTCCTGTGCTCATTGCAGAGATCTCCAAAAAGAAAAAAATTCCCCTGAAATTCCTCGAAAATATTCTTCTTGAATTAAAAAAAGCGGGCATACTGGAAAGTAAAAAAGGAAAGGGCGGGGGCTATTTTTTTGGAAAGGATCCCAATCAGGTAACCCTGGCAACCGTTATGCGCCTGATCGATGGTCCGATCTCCCTGCTGCCCTGTGTTAGCCTGTATTTTTATGAGAAATGCTGGAACTGTGACGAAAAACAATGCGGTCTCCGGGATGTCCTTATCCAGGTGCGCGATGCAAATCTGAAATTACTCGAAAAGAAGACCATTGGGGACCTGAGCTTAAAGCCGAAAGCCCAAAGCTTAAAACCAAATAAGGCGTAACGCATAACGCGTAAGAATCCATTTCCCCCACTCATTTCCAAACTTGCCTATTTGCCGTATTATCAGATGTAAGACTTATACATAAAATAAAACCCCTCCGCTTATGCGGAAGGGTTTTTATTTTATAAAGCTTTAAGCTTGGATGGCTTAATAATCCATTCCGCCCATTCCGGGAGCTCCACCACCTGGATGTACATGAGCTTCTTCTTTCTTCGGCTTGTCAGCTACCACACATTCTGTGGTGAGCAACATACCGGCAATGGAAGCTGCATTTTCCAGTGCAATGCGCGTTACTTTGGTCGGGTCAATGACACCGGCCTTGAAGAGATTTTCATAAACTTCAGTGCGCGCATTGAAACCATAGTCCGCCTTGCCTTCTTTTACTTTCAGAACAACGATACTTCCTTCAATACCACAGTTATGAACGATCTGGCGAAGAGGTTCTTCGATAGCGCGTTTAACAATCTGGATACCGGTTGTTTCGTCTTCGTTGGCGGCTCCTTTCAATTTATCAAGACCTTCGATAGCGCGGATATAAGCCACACCACCTCCGGGAACAATTCCTTCCTCAACTGCTGCTCTGGTGGCATGCAGGGCATCATCAACGCGGTCCTTCTTCTCCTTCATTTCCATTTCCGTGGCAGCTCCGATGTATAATACGGCAACGCCTCCGCTTAATTTAGCCAGGCGTTCCTGTAATTTTTCCTTATCGTAGTCTGACGTAGTCGTTTCAATCTGCGCTTTGATCTGGTTTACACGGGCAGTGATATCTTCCTTCTTACCCTTTCCACCTACAACGGTTGTATTGTCTTTGTCGATCGTAACGGAAGCAGCAGTTCCCAGATAGCTGAGGTCAGCATTTTCGAGTTTGTAACCCTGTTCTTCACTGATCACGATTCCCTTGGTGAGAACGGCGATATCCTGCAGCATTTCCTTTCTGCGGTCACCAAAACCGGGTGCTTTAACCGCAGCCACTTTCAGTGTTCCACGCAATTTATTCACGACCAGCGTAGCCAGTGCTTCTCCTTCCAGGTCTTCAGCAATGATCAGCAGCGGACGACCGCCCTGGGCCACCTTTTCGAGAATATGTAAAATATCCTTCATCGCAGAAATCTTCTTATCATAAATCAGAATGTAGGGATTCTGTAATTCAACTTCCATTTTTTCGCTGTTGGTAACGAAATAAGGAGAAATATAACCACGGTCAAACTGCATACCTTCCACTACATCAACCGTTGTGTCAGTACCCTTGGCTTCTTCCACTGTGATAACGCCTTCTTTACCCACTTTGCCAAACGCTTCGGCAATCAGTTTGCCGATGGTATCATCGTTATTCGCAGAAATAGAAGCGACCTGCTGGATTTTCTTACTGTCGTTACCGATAGCCTGTGACTGGGCCTTTAAGCTGTTGACAACCGCAATAACCGCTTTGTCGATACCGCGTTTCAGGTCCATCGGATTGGCACCTGCGGCAACATTTTTCAAACCTTCACTGATAATGCTTTGAGCAAGAACCGTAGCCGTAGTGGTACCGTCACCGGCTATGTCTGCGGTTTTGGAAGCGACTTCCTTCACCATCTGGGCACCCATGTTTTCGATCAGGTCCTCCAGTTCAATTTCTTTGGCAACCGTTACACCGTCCTTGGTAATGGAAGGCGCACCAAATTTCTTTTCAATTACCACATTGCGGCCTTTCGGACCCAGGGTAACTCTAACGGCGTTGGCCAGAATGTCCACGCCTTTTTTCATTTTATTTCTTGCTTCGATGTCGAAGAAAAGTTGTTTAGCCATAGTATTTAATTTGAAAATTTGTGAATTTGGAAATTTGAAAATTGATTTGATTGAAAACTTGAAAATAAAATATTTTCAAATTTTCAAATTTTCAAATTTTAGAATTTTGCAATAATGTCTGATTCCCTCATGGAGAGAAAGTCCTGTCCTTCAAAACTGATTTCGGTACCGGAATACTTACCGTACAATACGACGTCGCCGACCTTTATAACAGGTTTCTTACCGTCTTCGTCTATTTCGCTGATCGCAACGACTTCACCGCGCTGGGGTTTTTCCTTTGCAGTATCAGGTATGATTATGCCACCGGAAGTTTTTTCTTCTGCTGGCGCAGGTTTTACAAAAACTCTGTTTTTGGTACCTGCGATTGGAGAGATCGCTAACTTTTTAGCCATGACGTATCAATTTAATTTTAGTGAAAAGTTTATGATGCCCCATTGGAAGGGGCAGCAAAGCTACACTAAATACTGTACCAATCAAGTCAAAAAGGGCTAAATGGGAATGATTGGCAGTCCGGCCGGCCTTATCTTACAATGTATTATCATGTGAAATGGCTAAATGACAGGAATTGGGCAACTTTACTGGTCGGTGACCCGGCCGCCGCCTACATAATGATGCAAATAGTATCCTTCACCCAGATCTGAAATCTGGACTCCGGCGATGGAGGCATGAACAAACCGGTTATTATATAAATAAACGCCCACATGGGTCACTCGATGACCCTTTCCCGACGTATGAAAAAATACCAGGTCCCCTTCCCTTAAATTCTTTTTGGATACCCGTCGGGTGGCGTGGTATTGGTCGGCGCTCATCCTGGGGAGCTGGTTTGCATCGTACACATTGGACAGCAAAAGCGAAGCGAAGGCAGAACAATCTATTCCATCCCTGCTGCTTCCCCCATAATGATAGGGTGTGCCATACCACTGATCCATAAAAACGAGCAGGCGAATGTTGGTCAGTTCTTCAACGGGACTATTCGTTAAAATGGCAAATTTGAATTGCAAGGGGTTAAAACCGTCGTCATCTTCAGACGAAAGGATTGTTTTTGAAGAACCCGCACGGTAGAGCGGGGGTGCCGGCGTTTTAACCGATTTTCCCGCATTTCCGTTCAAATCAGATCCGGTGGCTGTTTTCGATTCCGTTGAGCCCGTTGAAATATCCTTTATAAATACGGGCTGGGTTTTGTTCCCTGAAGACGGGTCAGTGGCTGAAGCGGACAAATTGTCCGTGTTGCGCGAAGCAGGCCGGAAAACAGTACAACCGGCCAGGTTGATCAGAAGCAGTAGTAAAATGAACTGATTTTTCATTTCATTGTTTGATACTGGAACGCACTAAGTTACACATTTTATTAAAAATAAAGGGACGCGGGCCCGAAAACCGGGGGATAAAAACCACTGTAAAACCGGTTTTTCCCGCAAAAAAACCAAGCCGATATATTTTTATTGAAAATGAACCCATTATTTACCCCCAATATGTGAAGAGATTGTTACACCCAAAGATCACTGACCGTTTATTTCTTTGTTAATTGCATGTCGAATTTCAACCGATGCCCGATTTTTCACACCTGCATGTTCATACCCAATATTCCCTTCTGGACGGGGCCGCTTCTATCCAAAACCTCTATAATAAGGCGGTAAAGGATCGGATGCCCGCCCTGGCTATAACGGACCATGGCAATATGTTTGGCGCTTTTAGCTTTGTGGCCGAAGCCTACAAACATAAGAACCCAGACGGAAGCCTGAAGGTAAAACCCATTGTCGGTTGTGAATTTTACGTAGTGGCCGACCGTCACCGGAAAACATTCACGAAGGAACAAAAGGACGAACGGTATCACCAGGTCCTGCTCGCAAAAAATAAAACGGGTTACCAGAATCTGATCCGGCTTTCCTCCCTGGGATATACGGAAGGAATGTACAGTAAATATCCCCGGATCGACAAAGCCCTGATAGAACAATACCATGAAGGGTTGATTGCGACTACCTGCTGTATTGGCGCCTATGTGCCGCAGATGATTCTGCATAGCGGAGAAGAAAAAGCAGAGAAAGAATTCAAATGGTGGCTGGATATGTTCGGTGAAAATTATTTTATAGAACTCCAGCGTCACCAGATCCCGGATCAGGAGAAGATTAATCAATACCTGCTTAAACTGGCAAAAAAATATAATGTTCCGGTTATCGCAACCAACGACAGCCACTATACCGACCAGGAAGACTATAACGCCCACGATATACTGCTCTGCATCAATACTGGTGAAAAGCAGTCCACGCCGGGGTTTGACGATTTTGTAAACGACGAGGTCAGCTTAAAAAACCGCCGTTTTAAATTTCCGAACGACCAGTTTTATTTAAAGACCCAGGCCGAAATGACCGCCCTTTTCCAGGATATTCCGGAAGCGATTGCGAATACGGGCCTCGTTGCGGATAAAGTGGAGGTACTGAATCTGAAAAAAGATATCCTGCTCCCTGCCTTTCCTATACCAGCAGCATTTCAGATACATGCCGACAACAATCTGAATCAATGGGAATATTTGAAGGAAATCACCTACCAGGGAGCAAAAAAAAGATATACTGATATCACACCCGGGATTACCGAGCGACTGGACTTTGAATTATTCACAATTAAAACAATGGGGTTTGCCGGGTATTTTTTGATCGTCGGAGATTTCATCCAGGCCGGAAGGGACATGGGCGTGTTTGTGGGTCCCGGCCGTGGATCAGCAGCCGGAAGCGTCGTGGCTTATTGTATCGGCATCACCAATATAGATCCGATCAAGTATAATCTGCTCTTTGAACGATTCCTGAATCCGGACAGAAAGTCAATGCCCGATATTGATACCGACTTTGATGATGAGGGGCGTCAGAAAGTAATCGATTATGTTGTAAAAAAATATGGTAAAAACCAGGTAGCACAGATCGTTACCTATGGTACTATGGCTGCCAAAATGAGTATCAAGGATGTTGCGCGGGTTATGGACCTTCCCCTGGCGGAATCCAACGCGCTGGCTAAACTGGTGCCTGATCGCCCCGGAGTGAGCCTGCGACGGGTATTACACGCTCCACTCACGCCGAAAGACGGGGAAAAATCATTGGAAGAAAAAGAAGGAATTGGGGGAGACGACCGCGAGCTGGTGAAAAAAATCCGGGAAATTTACGGGGGAACCGATCTCCGCAGCCGGGTATTACATGAAGCCGAACGGTTGGAGGGATCAGTCCGGAATACCGGGCTCCATGCCGCTGGTATTATCATAGCACCGGAAGACCTGGCCAATATCATCCCCGTATGCACCGCAAAAGATTCCGAACTCCTCGTTACCCAGATTGAAGGAAGTATCATTGAGGAAGCAGGTGTTTTAAAAATGGACTTCCTGGGACTACGCACATTGAATATCCTGAAAACTTCATTGGAACTGATAGAACAAAACCATGGCATAGCGATCAATATTGACCTGATCCCGCTCGATGATAAAAAGACTTTTGAGCTTTATCAGCACGGAGATACCATCGGAACATTTCAGTTTGAAAGTCCGGGTATGCAAAAATATCTGCGGGACCTGAAACCGGATAAATTTGATGATCTCACGGCCATGAACGCATTATACAGACCCGGTCCCATGGCCTATATACCAGCTTTCATCGACCGCAAACATGGACGTGAGCCAATCCAGTACGACCTGCCGGTGATGGAAGAATACCTGAAAGATACCTATGGCATTACCGTGTATCAGGAACAGGTGATGCTCCTGGCCCAAAAACTCGCGGGCTTCAGCAAGGGAGACGCTGATGTTTTGCGAAAAGCCATGGGAAAGAAACAGAAATCCATCCTGGATAAAATGAAAAGTCAGTTTATTGCAGGAGCCACCTCAAAAGGCTATGCAGCTGAAACGCTGGAAAAAATATGGACCGATTGGGAAGCATTCGCCCAATATGCTTTCAATAAATCCCATTCTACCTGTTATGCTTATGTCGCTTATCAGACGGCTTATCTGAAATCGCACTATCCTTCAGAATACATGGCCGCCGTATTAAACCACCAGGGCAATATTGAAAAGATTACATTTTTCATGGAAGAATGCAAACGGATGGGGTTGAAGGTTCTGGGTCCGGATGTGAATGAATCCAAACAGGGTTTTGCGGTGAACAACAAGGGTGAAATACGGATCGGGCTCGGGGGCCTGAAAGGAGTTGGTGAAGCCGCGGTTTATTCCCTGATCGAAGAAAGAGAAAAAAATGGTCCATACGTTTCGATTTTTGATATGGTAAAACGGATCAACCAGCGCATGGTAAGTAAAAAAACGCTGGAGAGCCTCGCCTATGCCGGCGCGTTTGATTGCTTTCCGCAGTTGCACCGTGCGCAATATTTTTATGTCGCACCCGGAGATACAACTACCGGCCTTGAAAAAATAATACGTTTTGGAAATGTGGTTCAGGCGCAGAATGTTCAGCATAGCAATACACTTTTTGGCGGATCATCGGCGGGTTATGAAGTGCAGTCGCCAAAGATTGTAAACTGTGAACCCTGGGCACTTACTGAATTGCTGGATCACGAAAAAGAAGTGACGGGTATGTTCATGAGCGGCCATCCGCTGGATCATTTTAAATTTGAAATCAACCATTACGGAATCCTCAATCTGGCAGAATTCAACGAGGTGAAAGAAGCTGTCAGCCTGCAGGCCAATCCGGGAAAAACTTTCAGACTGGCGGGACTGGTAGTCGACGCGCAACACCGGGTGACAAAGACCGGTAAACAATTTGGATCTTTTACCATTGAAGATTATTCAGGAAAAAGTGAATTCATATTGTGGAGTGAGGACTATGCCCGGTTTTCAAACTACCTGGAAAAAGGAAAAAACATTTTCATGACCGGCTTTTTCCGAACTCGTTATAACAGAGCTGAATTTGAATTTAAAGTAGAGAAAATGCTCCTGCTGGAAAGCATTAAACCGTTGTTAACAAAACAGCTCGTTATCGATCTCAATGCCCGTCACCTGAATGAAAACATGGTGAAGTTTCTGGAGAAAAATATTAAAAAAAATCCGGGCAAAGCCAGTCTCAAATTCAATGTGCAGGAATCAAAAACAAATGCTAAAATCAGTCTCTGCAGCCTGGAAAACGGATTTGAAATGAATGACGAAATGGCTGCCTTTTTGCAGGACTGGCCTGAGTTTGAAGTTCAGATCGTTAGCTACTAGGCGCGGGCATGACAGAATGAATCGAATACCCAAAATGGAACCCAATTTGCATTATAGGCGATATGATTGTTAAATAAAACATTTTCAGACTTGTCGGTGAAACGACAAAGAATTCAAATAAATAGACAGACTTTTGCTTAAAACTAAAAAGATATATATGGCACTTGAATACACCGATGCGAACTTTCAGGAGAAGGTACTTGCATCTGATAAGTTGACGATCATCGATTTCTGGGCAGAATGGTGTGGACCCTGCCGCGCGATAGGTCCCGTTATTGAAGAACTTTCCAAAGAATACGATGGAAAAATCAATGTGGGAAAGGTGAATGTTGACCACAATCCGCAGTTATCCGTGAATTACGGCATTACCTCTATTCCGGCTATCCTTTTTATCAAGGGGGGTAAAGTGGTAGACAAACTCGTAGGCGCTCAACCCAAGAGCAATTTTGTAAAAAAGATTGAAGCCCACATCAACGCCTAAAAAGCTAAAAGCCTAAAGCTAAAAGCCTAAAACTTTTGTAATTGAAGTAAAAGCGTTTTCGTGCGAAGCGCTTTTTTATTGCCCTGAAATTTATCCAAAAGTAATTGATTAACGTTTTACATAAAAAAGCTTTGGGCTTTAAGCTTTAGGCTTTAAGCTTTTAAACTATTTTTGCGGACCTTTTATTTATGCTTAAATTTTTCTTCCCCTTCTTTTTCATTTCTATACTCGCCATTGCCTGCAAGGATTCGTCGGAGTCGTCTGAAAATTCAGGTTCCGTTGAAGGACCGGCAAAAAGCGATGAGCCCCCGGCCATCACTTATACAGTACTCAATGCCCTTCCGCATGATACGAGCTCATATACCGAAGGCCTCCTGATGCACCAGGGTAAACTGTATGAAAGTTCCGGAGCTCCGCAGGAAATAGAGAAAACCAAATCCATTGTAGGTATTGTCGATCCGGTTACCGGGAAGATTACTGTAAAAGCCGAACTGGACAGAAAAACATATTTCGGAGAAGGTATTACGATACTGCATGACAAACTTTACCAACTTACCTGGACGAATAAAAAAGGATTTATTTACGATTTGAAAACGTTTAAGAAAACCGGCGAATTCGATATCCCGACCAAGGAAGGATGGGGAATGACGACGGACGGGAATAGCCTGATCATGAGTGATGGCAGCAGTAACCTGACCTTCCTGGATCCGGTAACATTTAAAACCAATCGAATCGTTGGTGTAACGGATAATAACGGACCTGTTGGAAATATTAATGAGCTGGAATATGTAAATGGAAATATCCTGGCTAACGTTTACCAGACAGCCTATATCATCCGTATAGATCCGAATACCGGCAAAGTACTGGGAAAAGCAGATTTTAGTAATCTGGTAAAAGAAATTAAGTTAAAAAATCCCGACGTGGATTATATGAACGGGATTGCCTATGATTCTGCAAACAATAAGATTTTTGTAACAGGAAAACTCTGGCCCAATATCTACGAGGTTCGTTTGAATAATTGACTTTTTACTTTTCCGCAATATAAATCAGTGAGCTGCATTTTTCTTTATCGGCAAGCGTGTTCATATTAGAAATGAGCCCGGTTAGAAATCCATTCAAAAGTGAAGCATGACTCCCTGCATATTTTTCACTCAGCAGACTGATATAAAAACTGTCCCACCACATGGGCACCATCTCTTTTAATCGAAACCCGGCTGTTTTCAAAAGCCATTTCACGGAGGCAGGGGAAAAATGATACAAATGCCTGGGCACATCATAGGCGGCCCAGTTTGCCATATATTTAATCCCGTCATAGCTGGAATAATTTGGAACGGCTATAAAAACAAGTCCGTTGGGTTTTAAAATTTCTTTTATCCGATTCAGATACGGATACAAATCATGTACATGCTCCAAAACATGCCATAATGTAATGGCGTCAATACTTTCCCGGGTAAATGTTTCAAAAGCATCTGCGGGCAACAGTATGGTATCGTGATGCGCAAGGGCCCGTTTACGTGCTTTTTCATCGGGCTCAATGCCTTCGCTTTTCCAACCTCTTCCATTCATATACTGAACAAAAGCACCTGTGCCCGCACCAATATCCAGGTGATGGCCGTTCGTCAGACTCGTAAATTTTTTAAGCAAATGAAACTTGGTGGCAAGTGTATGATTACGGACCTGGTGATATAAATAATTTACGAGACCCTTGCGCGTATTGCTGTGAGAGATATAATCTTCTGACTGGTAGTAGTGTCCGATCTTGTCCTCCGGCGGCGGATTACCGGTAAAGCGGAGGCTGCATTGAGGGCATTCAAAGACGTCAAAAAATTCCCCGCTTATGGAATGATCTTTTACTTTCAGTGCAAAATAAGTTTGATCACTATGACAGACCGGGCAGGTTACAAGAGATTCAGGTGAAGCATTCATCAAATAGGGATTGATTTGTTCTGTCCCGGATCGGGAGAGACGAGATCATTTTTTTACCTGTATCAATTGTTGATTTCCGGTAGATTCCACCCGCCATCCTTTAAATGAAAAATGAAACATGATAATGAGTGCGGCAGCAATGCCACCCAGGAGGGCAACGAGCCACCAGAGCCTGTTTCCATGAACCGGCTCTTCGGCAAACCAGTCACTCATTTCACGGTTGGATCTTTCGCGGTCTCCAACCAGCATCATATGTTTTGCATTGGCACGCACCACTTTTTCGGCTGGCACCGGTTGTAAAAAAAACGGATTGGGTATGGAAGTTTCAAAATGAATATCTCCGGAGTCGTCTTTTTTCAGCGTGCCCAATCCTTCCCAGGGAGCTTCCCGAAAGTAATTGAGTCGGTCGCGCAGGGAAAAGGCAAAATCGTTATACTGTCGCAATGCTTCATAATCTGAAATATTCTGTTGTGCAGATAAATAGGTAAACAGATCCTTGTCCGGCGAATCAAAAAATTTATCAAACCGGAACCTGTAAGCGGGCGGCATAATACTCCTTGTACTCGCATCAATGGTGGCGGGCTGGCTTTCCAGACAAATGGTACCGAGGCCGGGAATGGGAATGCTTTTATTTAAAAAAAGGTATTTGTTCAGTATGGCGTACATAATAAGATTTGACCGTTCTATCTTCCGAAGGAAAATATTACACCCCCTAAGATATTAAATCCATACACAGAATATTGGTTCCAGCGCTGATATTTATCATTGAAGAGATTATTCATCTGCAACCATAGGTTTAGTTGTCTGGTAATCCTGAATTCCAGTCCGGCATTGACGTCAAATCCGCCGTTTCCACTGCTTACCGCCTTATTCAGGTAACGCCAGTAGGCACCTTCAAAAGCCCAGAGATCTGCTTTTAGCCAGAGATCTTTCATAATTTGCCAGCGCATGGTGGTTGTGAATTCCAAAGGCAGCATACCCCAGGCCCTGTACTGGCTCGCCGTTTTGTAGTTACTGAGAGTCAGGGCGGCTGTAACATTAAAATCCTCTCCGTCAATATAACTAAGCTCTCCGTGCACGCTAAAGGCATCCAACCGTTCTTCATAGACCACCTGGAAATTTTTTCCATCGAGGCTGTCATTCAGGAAGAGCGGCATATTGTGGGATTGGGAAAAACCGGCTTTAGCCAGATAGGAAATATGATCTGAAAGGGAGCCTTTAAAGCCTCCGAAAAATTCGTTCACCCGGGTATTTTCTAAATTGGCAGGTGCCCATAACCAGGGATTTATACCGGCAAATCTTTTAAAACTTCCTTTGTCATAATAACCATCCAGGGAGGCAAAAAGAGTAAAGCGTTTATCATCGGTCGTGTATTCGGCCCTGAAATTCGGCAGGAGGTGAAAGTCGCTCTGATCCCAGGATGGGGTCATTTCCAAATGCAGGGCGATATTGTCTGAATGGTAGATCACTGCCGGGGAAACCAAAAAAAGATTGTTGTTTATCGTGGACGCATTCCCGTTAGTATAGTTGGTGATGTCTGCCGTAAACGCCAGGTCAATGGCAAAATGTTCATTTAGGGTTTTTTCTACTGGCAGGTTCAGCACCATGTCCGCTTCCGATGAGCGGGGTGAATTATTCAGTCCGAATGCAGTTATTTTCAGGTTGGGGTTATAGGTCAGACCATACTCAGTAGGAACCGTATTCCGAAGTCCGATCCTGCCATCAAACGTGAAGAACTGCTGCTGGAGCTGGCTTTTTACATATTTTAATGTGTCCGGTTGAAATCCATATAAATAGTATCCATCCGCCCGAAAGCCGAGGGCCCCATCCCATTCCAGGTTATTTGACGCCTTTATCGTGCCGCTGACGGATGCGGCCAGCAAACTGTTTTCCTGAAACGGAAGTTTGCCCTTGGAAGAATAACCCTCCGCCAGAACGTTGAAAAAAGATTTCTTCCTGTCACCAAAACTCAGTCCGGCCTGTATATAAGGCAGGTGAATATTGCCAATCCCGGCCTTTATATAGTTATCGTTATTCCAGGTTTTGATACTGTCCGCAGGTAAGGCTACCGGGTTTAGACCAACGGGTTGATAGATCAGGGAAAGAAATTGAGTCGGAAGGTTATATTTTAAATCGGGACGGGTGGTATCAATGAGTGGCGCTTCTGCATTGAAATTCAGCTTGGCTGTATTTTTCAATGCGGGCTTGAAAGTGGACGTAATATTGATGGTTTTTCTTTTTGTGGTATCCTGGGCCAGCGCAGTGGTGGAAACCTGAAGTAGAACCAAGGTTAAATAAATTAATCCCTTCATACAATTCATTGGGTTCAAACGCATCTCAATTATCATTACTGATTTTACTATTCTTTGATTCTTCGTTCTTCACTTCGTCGAGCCGTTGTTCGGCCTGCACGCGGATCTCATCTATTTTTGAATTCTCCACAAGGCTCTGGAAGGTAGCTTTGGCGTTGAAGTAATCTTTTTCTTTCAGGTATATATCTCCCAACAGAAAATAACTCTTGGTTACCCATAGTTCATAGGAACCTGATTTATGGATAACCTCAAAAGCCGATTTTTCCGCGTCCTTTAAGCGATTCTGTTCGTACTGGCAGTCAGCAATCTGGTATTGGGCTTCCGCGCCATAGGCCGCCCTGCTGAGGGATGCCACCGTTTTGAAGTAAGGAGTGGCGGCATCGCACTTCCCGTCGGCCTGGTAGGATTTACCCATGATCATGCTGGCAATTATTTTATCATCCGAGCCGATGCCTTTTTGATTCAGAAGTTCTTTGGCGTTTTCGCTGGCGGCAGACCATTGTTGCAACTCAAACTGGCTCCTGAGCAAACCGCGCATGGCTTCCATTTTGTTTTCCTGCGAAGAAGCAAAATCTTTTAGTTTGGCATAATATATTTCTGCCTTTGCATAATCTTTCAGGTCGAAGAAATTGATGCGTGCAGCCTGCAGGATGGATTTTTCTGCGAATTTATTTGGCGCTTTTCCCGCCACCACTTCATATCCCCCAACTGATTTTGACCAGTTTTTCTGGCTCGCGTACATCTCACTTTTATAATAATTGGCCTCCAGTGCATATTTCCCTTCGGGAAATTTTTGCAGATAGGCTTCAAATTTCTGCTGCGCCCCTGAAAAATTTCCATTGTTGAATTGCACTTCCGCCTCCTGGTAGGCCAACTGGTCCTCCTGGCTGGCGGAAATTACGATACCCATGCCTTTGGCAAAATTGACGTATTCGCCTGTCCGGCCCTCTTCCACGTAAATGGATTTTGCATTGTCCAGCGCTTCCTGTGCTTCCGCTGAATTCGGGTATTGTTTCAGCAATTCATTGTATTTGCTGAGTGCCTCCGCATTATTACCCAGGTTATAATTAGCCAGTCCTGAACGCAGCAGGGCCCTGGGTTTCAGCGCATCATTGCCCGGACTGCCGAGCACGTTTTTAAGGTAGGGAAGTGATTCTCTGTACTGCTCAGTGGAAAGATACGTATTGGCAATTTCCATATTGGCATCAGCCAGCAGGTCGGATCCGGGATATTTGCGGATAAGGCCATTCAGGAGGCTGATCTTTTCTGATGAATTATTTACGCCTGCTACCATGGCTTTTTGAAAAGTTGCATAGTCCGAAGCGGGCCAGGAATAGGCAAGCACTTTATCATACATGGGCACGGCAATTCTGAAATCACGATTCATATAGTAGCAATCAGCGCTGCGAATAAACGCGTCCTGATCCAGCGGGTTTGCATTGATACCCGGATTTCTTCCCACCTGAGAAAAATAACTCAGCGCCTCCTTATAATTCTCCATCTTCAGATAACAATATCCGAGGTCATATTTGGCACTGGCGGGATTTACTTCTCCTTTGCTGACGGGTGTTTTCAGGTATTCAACAAAATAAGGTATTGCTTCGTCGGGTCGGTTGATCCGGTAGGCAATTTCTCCTTTCCAGAAATTAATAAATGGAAGCAGGGTCGTGTTGTTGGGTTCTTTTGACGCCCGGTCAAGCAGTTCCGCTGCATTATTGAGCATCCCGTCGTTGATGAGCTCGGTGGCCCTTCCGTATAAAATCCTTGCCTTCAGCTGTCTCGCACTTGCAGAAGGATTGGAGACACTGTCCATCAGGGCCAGCGCGTCCTTATAGTTGCTTGTATTGGCCAGAACCTGTAGTAATAATTCGCGGGCCTCCGGGGCATAGGTTGAATTTGGATATTGCTGTAGAAAACTCCGGAATTCTGACAATGCAACATCGGGATAACCCAACTCATAAGAAAGTTTGGCATAATGAAACGATGAAATTTCTTTCTGAACCGGATAACTACTGTTGGAAGCGCAAAAAAGAAATGCGTTCCGGGCATTGGATTTCTGACCTGTCTTCAAATACGAATCCCCGAGCAGGTACATGGCGTTTTGTGCCAGTGAATCATCTTTACCGCCCAGTTGTTTGAAACCATCAATGGCCCGCTTATAATTTTGAGTTTGGTAATAACAATATGACAACTCAAAAAGATCCTGACGGCTGACTGTCTTCGAACTCTTCACATAGGTCTCGAGATAAGGCAACGCTTTCTGAAAATCCTTCTCTTCATAAAAACCGTGTCCGACCAGCTGGCGGAGTTCTGCATCGTAATACTGATTTCCGGTAGAAAGCTTTGCGGCGGCATAGGAAACGGCTTTTTCTTTTTGATTTTGGGCCAGGTAGATATTGGCAATATAGTAAGGGACGATTTTCGCATACTCCGGATTATTTTCAATAACCGAAAAAGCCGAATACGCATCGTTGTATTTCTTCTGGTAAAAACAAATATAACCGTAATAATAATTGGCGTCTACGTAGTGGGGGTCTCTGGGAAGCTGTCGGATCGCATCAAAAAGAGGTTTGGCCAGGTCGAAATTTTTCTTGATAAAATAAGCATACCCCTTATGAAATTTCAGGGTCGCAATTTCATCGTTGTTCAGGTTCTCTATATTTGAATTTTCGTACAATTTCAGCGCAGCATCATAGTTCCCGTGGCGAAATTCATATTCAGCCAGGTGGTAAGCCAGCATTTGCGTACGGGCGGCATTATTATCTCTTTCGATATAAATCTTTGCCGGGTTTACCGCAGTACTGTCGTCCTGGTTAAGAGAACAGACCAGGGTATAATAATGGACATTCTCATAACCGAAGGATTCATACAACTGCGGCCTGGTTGCCTGGTCCTGTTCAAGTTCCCTAAAAATCGGGTAGGCCAGACTGTAATACTGTTTCTGATAGTATTCCTGCGCTTGTTTATAGGTTGCCTCAGGATCCGTCAGGAAGAAAGTCTGCTGCGCTTTCACATAACAAGACAAAAGAAGAAATGCTGGAAGAATCGATCGTTTCATCCGGGAATTATTAATCACACGCTCAAGTTTCTGATTTATTTCCCCTAATACCAAAGATTGTTCCAAACAGCTTGTGGATAACTGATATGATTAACATTTCTTTAGATCAATATTAAAAAAGAGCAAAACATTTATACATTTGAATGAAATAAATAAAGATGAGAAAATTATTGTCGACTGCATATTCCGATGGTGCTTTTAACTTTGCACTATTGGTTCAGCGGGTTGTAACCGGATTGCTGATGCTCATAGGACACGGACTACCAAAAATTTCTAATTTCAGCGATCTGTCGTCCAGTTTTTATGATCCCTTCCATATCGGTCACCGCAATTCACTTGTTCTTGTCATTCTGGCTGAATTATTTTGTTCCATGTTGCTGGTTTTGGGTTTGTTTACCCGTATTGCCGCATTTATCATCGTACTTGATTTGTCTATTGCCGTTTTCATTTATCACCATGGCCAGCCCCTAAAAAATGTGGACCTGGGGGCAATCTATCTGACAAGCGTTTTTACCATTATGTTCATCGGACCCGGCCGGGTGAGTGTGGATGGGATGATGGGAAAGTGAAGCAAGTATGGGAGTGTGGAAGTATGGGAGTATGGGAATTCCTTTTACGGCTAACTGTCAATCGGTAAATTTATCAATCCATGTTTATCACAGAAACCCAGATCCGAGTGCGGTATGCAGAAACGGATCAAATGAATGTGGTGTATTATGGCAACTACGCCCAATATTTTGAAGTGGCCCGCGCGGAATCCATCCGCAACCTCGGATTTACCTATAAAGAAATGGAGGCTGCCGGTGTGATCATGCCGGTGGTTGAAATGCAAACAAAATTTCTGAGACCCGCTCATTATGATGACTTGTTAACCATCCGGACTATTTTGCGGGAATTGCCAGTTGACCACCGCATCCTGTTCGAACACGAAGTTTTCAACCAGGAAAAAAAATTATTGACACTCGGAAAAGTGATCCTGTATTTCGTAAAGATGGGCTCTTTTGAAAGAACGCTGATGCCGGGGGACATGCGCAACCTCCTGCAAACATTTTTTCCTGAAAAGTCTGCTCCGATGTAAAACAATATCATCTCTTTACTGGTAATTATTGCATGACGAATATATCTATCATAACCATTGGCGATGAATTATTGATCGGCCAGGTCGTTGACACCAATAGCGCCTGGATGGCGCAGGAACTCAATAAGGCCGGTTTCTGGGTAAACCGCAGGGTTGCAGTCGGAGATGGCCGAACCGACATTCTGAGGGCGCTTGATCAGGAATCTGCCGGCGCGGAAATTATCCTGATCACCGGCGGTCTGGGCCCGACCGCTGACGACATTACAAAACCTGTTCTGTGTGAATATTTCAATACGACACTGGTCATCAATGAAGAGGCACTGGAAAACGTAAAAAATATTTTTGTAAAAATCCTGCAGAGACCGTTGATTGAACGAAATCTAAAACAGGCAGAAGTTCCGGCTTCCTGTTTGGTTATCCAGAATAAACGGGGCACGGCACCCGGTATGTTGTTTGAAAGAAATGGAAAAATATTTGTCTCCATGCCCGGGGTTCCGCATGAAATGAAGGGCATGATGACAGAACAGGTTATTCCGTATCTGCAAAACCGGTTCAGTACAAATTTTATTTCCCACAGAACCCTGCTGACAGCCGGGGTGGGAGAATCCACACTGGCCGATCATATAGCAGATTTCGAATCGGCCCTTCCTCCCGGGATCAGACTGGCATACCTGCCCAACTACGGTATGGTTCGTTTGCGACTCACCGCCTTTGCGGCAAAGGCCGGCGATCTCAAATCGCAACTGGATCATTTATTTTCCGAATTAAAATCGAGGGTAAGCGAATGGATGGTCACGGATGAAGATATCGCCCTGCAGGAAGCATTATGCAAATTGCTGACGGAGAGAAAACAAACCCTGGCCACTGCGGAAAGTTGCACAGGCGGTTACGTAGCCAATCTGATAACCAGTATTCCCGGGTCCAGTGCCTATTTCCGTGGATCCGTGGTAGCATATGATAATTCCGTCAAGAAAAAAATACTGGGGGTGGATCCCGCCGTTTTAGCTTCCGCCGGTGCGGTCAGCGAAGAAACCGTACGTGCCATGGTCCGTGGCGCCATCCAGGTCCTGGAGACGGATTTTGCGATTGCGACTACCGGTATCATGGGTCCCGGTGGCGGATCTGAAAAAAAACCGGTCGGAACCGTTTGGATCGCAGCCGGCAATGCCCAGGAAATCATAACGCAAAAGCTCTGGTTTCGCTTTGACAGACAACGGAATACTGAATTAACAGGAGCCAATGTGCTCAACTTGTTGAGAAGATTTATTTTATCCCGTGCCCCGTCCTGACCGTCTGAAGGACTTCGATAATTAATTTATACTTTTGACCGAATTTAAAGATCATTTTCATGGCGATTGTCGATCTAATCATGCCAAAAATGGGCGAGAGTATCATGGAAGCCACCATTCTCAAGTGGAACAAGCAGCCCGGGGACTATATACAGCAGGATGAATCCCTTCTCGAAATTGCCACCGATAAAGTTGACAGCGAAGTGCCTTCCACGGCTGCCGGGGTGTTAAAAGAAATTCTTTTCTCCGAGAATGCCGTTGTTCCGGTAGGTTCCGTAATTGCAAAAATAGAGACCTCAGTGCTTACCGCTGAACACCCCACGCAGAACGCCCAGCAAAAAACGGCTTTTGAAGATCCTTTTATCCAGCATCCGTCATCAACCTTATCGAATACTTCTTCGGACAAGTCAGACATCGAAGAACCACTGGCCCAGGATGAATTCGAAACATCAGAACGACCAGCCGCCTACCGCCAGTCGTCGACCACCAACGGCCAACGATCAACCGCCGACCAAAACAGATTTTATTCCCCGCTTGTTTTAAATATTGCCAGCAATGAAGGAATCAGTTTGGGAGAATTGGAAAAAATTCATGGAACAGGTAATGAGGGAAGAGTAACAAAAAAAGATATCCTGCTATTTGTGGCCAAAAAAAAAGAAGGCAACGGGTTCGGCGGCCATCCGTCTGCCGCTGAAACGGCATACACCTATAGTCATGAAGGCAAAGCCTCCGGCAGCGAAGTTTTCAACGAAACCAAAACCCCTCAACCGGAATCTGTCATAACGAATATCAGTGGCAATGTAGAAATACAGGAAATGGACCGGATGCGAAAATTGATTGCCGAGCATATGGTGCGGAGCAAACATACGAGTCCGCATGTGACCAGTTTCACCGAAGCGGATGTGACCAACCTGTTTCTCTGGCGGGAGAAAGAAAAAGCGGAATTTGAAAAAAGAGAAGGAACCAAACTCACCCTGACTCCATTGTTCATTGAAGCGGTAATCAAGTGCATCAAGAAATATCCACTGATCAATAGTTCTCTTCAGGGTGATAAAATTATCATTCGCAGGGATATCAATATCGGTATGGCCACCGCGCTGCCGTCTGGAAGCCTGATCGTGCCGGTTATTAAAAACGCGGATAACTATAACCGGGTGGGTCTCGCGCGCCAGGTAAATACACTCGCTAACAACGCCCGCATCAATAAACTGAAACCGGATGATATCCAGGACGGAACATTTACTCTTACGAATGTCGGGGTCTTCGGAAGCCTCATGGGCACCCCGATCATCAACCAGCCCCAGGTGGCGATCCTGGCCGTGGGCGCCATCAAAAAAAGACCTGTTGTGATTGAAACCGAACAGGGTGATGCGATCGGAATCCGGCACATGATGTATCTCTCCATGAGTTATGATCACCGGATCATTGATGGAAGTCTCGGGGCAACTTTTCTGACCGAAGTAGCTAAAGAACTGGAGGCATTTCAAGCTTAACGCTTAACGCCTAACGCGTTAGGCGTTAGGCGTTCCTTGGGCATCATAACAAATAAGAGAACTTGTCGTTCTTGATATAGAGAAGTTTTGTAAATTCCATTACTTACTAAACCAAGACGATGAAAACACTATCCGAAACCTGGTTTGCCGATGGCTATATCGACTTCGAGCTAAAAAAATATACCCTGCTGGCCTATTTACAGGAAATCAACCGAAACTTCCAGGAAAACAAGCTCTATCCCCAGCTGGCCGATGTGATTTTTCATTATAACAACCTCGTAGCCTTCCGGGAGAACAAAAAGTACCTGCAGGAACAATTCCCGAAGAAATTAACAGGATTGCAGATGGAAAAGATTCAGGTACTCTACGAACAAATGATCCAGGATGACGAACTCATGCGCGAACTGGAAGATATCATCGAATATTCTACCGCGCATATGAAAACCGCGATCACCAACGGCACGGAAATATATGAATTCGTTGAAGACAAGATCAGCATTCATCCGGTGGGCATCATGCCCATGGATCCTCGGGAAGGGTATTTCCTGTTGTGTGACGGGACGGCAAATACGACCCGCGCATACAGTTACTATCTGAGCTTTTTTGAAAAACACGACGAGAAATACCGGAGCATGCGAACCGAATACATCGACAGCTGGCAGCGAAGTTTCAGCAACACCTATGAACAAATCAAATCCGAATTGCTCTACCGCAAACCGGAGCTGGCGCACCCCGCTGTATATGCGATTGAAACCAGTTTGAAGTTTCCGCTGGATGAAACCTTATTGCCGATTGCGAAACGCAGTCTTGTCCGGTATATTTCTACCAAGGCAGCCTGATCTTTATGGCCCCGCTATACCCCGTGCGTCTTGTCAAGATTCAATTCTGCGGCTATTAAAAATAATTCCGGCTCATCTTTTCGTCATGTTCAGGATATTGCATGCGAAATTTTTCTGAGCCGTATCGTCTGTAAGATAACGGCTACAATGATCAGGCTGAATCCGTAATAGAAACCCGGACTCACCTCTTTATCTTCCCTGTAAATTAAAAATGCCATAGCAACCCCATAAATGGGCTCGAGGTTATAAGTCAAATTCACTGTAAAGGCGGGAATCTTCTGAAGCGCTTTCATAAAGAGACCATAGGCCAGCACGGTACAGACAATACCTAGCACCAGCAACCACAGCCAGTCGGTCAGGGACGGAAGCAACCTGATGACCGGATGATAATACAGATATACGGGCATTAAAAGCGTTATAAAAAAAAACCCTCCGCTCAGCTGATAACGCGTTGCTGTTTCGGCCTCCATCTTTTGTAATAATTCCCGGTTAAGAATAGGAAATATACTGGCCAGCAGGGCGGATATCAGAGAGATGACGATACCCGCTTTGTATTTCGGATCGAAATGAAATACGATGCTGATGCCGGCGATCACCAGGAGGCCCAATAAAATTTCAATGACATCAAATCGTTTGCGCATTAAGAGGGGCTCGAGAATAGCGGTAAAAAACCCCATGGCAGAAAGACAAACCAGGGCGGTGGAAACAGTGGAAATTTTTATACCTGCATAAAAAGTTACCCAGTGCAGGGCGAGTATAAATCCAATGGCAGAGGCTTGCACAATTTGTTTCCGGGAACCCGCTGCTTTTTTCTTCCGGAACAACAGCATCAACCACAACACCACACAGGTGATCAGCAAACGGTACCACACCAGTACAGCTTCGTTGAGGGTTATCAGCCGGCCCAGCACACCGGTAAAGCCGGCAAGAAAAACAGCAATATGAAGTTGGAGAAATGCCTTTTTCATGAAGATGGCAAAGAAAGATTATTTCCCTTCCACCACCATAGTTTGAGAGAAATGATTTACGGTATCCGCATCCGGACTTTTTTTAACTCTTTTGCGATAACTCTTGAACAGGGCGTTCCACCGGAGTTTCAACACACCGAGTATACCTTCTTTTACAATTCCTTTATTCATTTTGGAAACACCCAGCTTGCGGTCTTCAAAGATGATGGGCACTTCTTTAATCTTAAATCCAAGTTTCCACGCGGCAAATTTCATTTCAATCTGGAAGGCATAACCCGCAAAATGAATTTCATCCAGGTTGATCGTCTGCAGGACCTCCTGTTTGTAGCATACAAACCCGGCGGTGGGATCTTTTACCGGCATCCAGGTAATCAGTCTTGTATAAATAGAAGCCCCTTTGGAAAGTATGATCCTTTCTTTTGGCCAGTTTACCTTTCCCCCCTCCTTTACATACCGGCTGCCAATGGCCAGGTCGGCACCACCGGATTTACAGGCATTATACAGGCGTTCCAGGTCATTGGGATTATGGGAGAAATCGGCATCCATTTCAAAAATAAATGAATATCCCTTTTCCATTGCCCATTTAAATCCATGAATATAGGCCGTGCCGAGTCCCAGTTTGCCCTGCCGGACTTCCAGAAAAAGTCCTTCCGTAAATTTTTGCTGTAACTGGCGCACAATATCGGCCGTTCCGTCCGGAGAGCTGTCGTCTATAATGAGCACATGGTAATCCTGTTTCAGGGAAAAAATGGCTTCCACGATGGCAGCAATATTTTCCTTCTCATTGTAGGTCGGTATGATAGCAATCTTTTCCAATATATCTGTCTGGTCGTTAACCGACCGTTTTATCCTTTTTCAGCATCGTACGATTGAAAATCTCTGTCAGTTTTTGTTTGGTATGCATCGGGAAGTCACCCTTCATCATCCAATCGTAATACTGGGGTTCTGATTTTAAAACGTCCGCGACGGGCCTGCCTTTATGTTTACCGAAGTTAAAGATTTCAATCCCATTTTCCATAGAAAACCGACGTGCAAAATCCACGACCTGGTCGTCTCCGGTAAATTTAACAATGCTGTCCGGATCGGCTCCCAACTGGGGGTATCTGGCAATCTGCGCCATCAGAATTTCAAGGGTTGCTTCAGCGTCGGCCTTGGCGCCATGGGCCCCATCGTGCAGCTTGTCGCAATAAAACTTATAGGCCGCCGTAAGTGTTCGTTGTTCCATCAAATGGAAAACGCGTTGAACGTCAATCAGTCTCCTACCCTTCATATCGATTTCAATACCTACCCGTAAAAATTCTTCTACGAGCAGGGGGATATCAAACCGGTTTGAGTTATATCCGGCCAGGTCGCTTTGGTCGAGGAACTGTTTCAATTCATTGGCGGCCTGGCGGAAAGTCTGTGCATCCTTTACCTGCTCGTCTGTAATTCCGTGGATATCCGAAGCCTGTTTGGGAATCGGCATTTCCGGATGAATGAGCTTGTGTTTTATGCTTTTACTTCCGTCGGGCAGGAGTTTGACAATTGCGATTTCTACAATCCGGTCGGTGGCAAGATTAATTCCGGTCGTTTCCAGGTCGATAACAGCCAGGGGTTTGGTTAATTGTAACATGAAACTGTATGGGTTATGCAATAGGTTCTTTTGCAAAGGTAGCAATATCCAATCCATCGTAATTACCGGAACTCATGAGCAGCAAATTCGTTTTTTTATACAGATTGCGACCTAACGTTTGCGACAATTCTTATGCCGAACCGGTCAATTCCGGTCGTTTGGCAGCAAAGCCAGTCTTTACCTGACCGGGATCAAGTACAGGCTTTCGCCTTGTATCCAGGCGGTCAAGTCCGCATCAAGTCCGCTAAAAAACGGTATTGATGTGGACCTAACCCATAATAACAGGTGAAATGTGTGTATAAAAATGGCTTAAGGGTATCACAAAAAATATCTAAATCTCCCGGGCTATTGCATATTCGGATTATATTGTTTTATTTTGCCTCATCCCAGTATCATCCTTCGAACAACTCCCTTTTAAGCTTGAAGGCCAAAGCCAAAAGCTTAAAACTTTTAATTATCAAACGTACCTCCGAAACTGTTGCTGATTTTTTTCTAAATGTACCCTTGAATTTAGTCAATGTATTTTTTTAGGCCTGCGGCCGGCAGGCAGGCTTTACGCATTGGGCTTTCGGCTTTCAACATATGTCCGTTCCTCTGAACTACCTGGTCTACCTGAAACCAGGCTTTTATTATTAATTTAAAATACCCAGGAAAATGAGAAAGACAGTTTTAATGATCGCTATCGTCGCCGTGGCCGTTTCCGCATTTGCTTCCTGCGCCAGTTACAGAAGCTCAGGAAAAAGCGGATGCAAGGCTACGCAGGGATATGTCGGTTATGGTTCTAGATAAATTCTTTTAAGGCACTGTTTCGTTTTTATGTTCAGTTGTCCCGGATTTTAGAATCCGGAGAAAAATATTGTCAGTAAAGGGCCCGGGTTGTTTGATTTCAACATGCCGGGCCTTTTTATTATGAAACAGCACAGCCACCGGAGACCAGGATGCGCTGGCCAAGGCCCATAAGAAAATGGACAAACTGCTGGATAATCAGGCAGACTACGAGAAAAAACTACGGAATTACAAAGCTGATCTTGAAACGAATACGAAGGACCGGGAAACTGAACAAAGTTTATTTGACAGAGAATCCCAGTCGTTGGATGCACTTAAGCAAAGGCATCAGAATCTGATGAAATGAATAGGTTCTAAGTGGCCCAGGCTTTATCGCCTTTTTTATACGGTATACATCCCTCATATTTTCCGGGAACCGCAATATATCTGAGGGCCTTGGTAGCTCCGGGTTCTGAGCTGAAATATCCCCAGATGGTCAGTTCTTTCATCATTCGGAAATAATGCTGTGGATCTTCTGGTTTTTTGCCAGCTGCATAATCTTTTTGCTCCTTATCGAGTGCGATCAGTAAATTTTTACGTTCCTCAGGGCTGGCTTCCATGAAGTTTTTACCATTCAATTTTTTGCTTTCATCGTTGAGTTTTCCCATGCCGGCGATAAATATATCCTGATCGGTTTTATTATAACAATCCCTGACAATGGTATGCATGAACTCCCCAATCTTCGCCTCCTTGGCGCCCGGCGTATCCGTAGCCGGGATGATGGTCTCTCCCACTTCATCCAAAAATGAAATGTCATCCGGAGAAAAATTCAAACCGGCAGTACCGATTTTTTTATCCATATTGGTACATCCCGATAAAAACGCTTCTGCCCCGATGATAGTGCCACCGAGCAATAGTGCCACCGATGATAGTGCTTCCCTTCTGTTCATATTTTTTATTTTAATAAATTCAAAAAAGCCTATAGCCTAAAACCCATTTTCAAATTTCCAAATTTAGATGTTGCCTTTTTTCAGTTCACTCACTGCGTGATCCACTGCCCTTGCCGTAAAAGCCATATACGTCAGTGAAGGATTTACGCTTGACGAAGAAACCATAAAAGATCCGTCCGTTACATATACATTCGGGGCATCCCAGATCTGGTTATATCTATTCAGGACAGAAGTTTTCGGATCCTTGCCCATCCGGGCAGATCCCATTTCATGAATACCGCGTCCCAGCGTTCCATCCCCATCCCGCCCTTTCACATTTTTTACGCCGGCCGCCGTAAGCATTTCCATAGCGTCATTCTTCATATCCACGCGCATTTTCTTTTCATTATCCTTGTACTCGATATCCATGGCGAGAATGTTCAGGCCCCATTTATCCTTCTTCGTTTTGTCGAGCGTAACCTGATTCTCGTGGTATGGAAGGGTTTCTCCGAAGCCGCCAATACCCAGGCTCCAGGGACCGGGTTCTGATAATGCTTCCTTCAGATCAACGCCAATGGCTATTTCTTCCGGCGCCACCTGATAACCTTCCCGGCCTCCGCGGCCCTGGTATCCAAATCCGCGCAGGTAATCCCGTTTATCCGCACCAACATTTCTAAATTGCGGGATATAAATTCCGTTGGCCCTTCTTCCAAAATAATATTTATCATCATATCCTTCCACAGTTCCACTCGCTCCCACACCCAGATGATGGTCCATGATATTGTGTCCCAGCTCGCCGCTACTGCTTCCAAGTCCGTCGGGCCAGACATCCGTGGCAGAATTCATGAGAACCCAGGCACTATTCAACGTGGAGGCGTTCAGAAAAATAATCTTTGCGTAATAGGTATAGGTCTTGTTGGTTTCACCGTCCAACACTTCCACGCCCGTTGCTCTTTTTTTATCCTTATCGTAGAGGATTTTTGTAACAATGGCCCAGGGACGAACCGTCAGATTACCCGTTTTCATCGCCGCCGGGAGGGTGGATGATTGTGTGCTGAAATAAGCGCCGAACGGACAACCGAGCCAGCATTTATTTCGGAACTGACAATTGGTTCGGCCTTCCAGGGGCTCGGTTATGTTCGCCGTTCTGCCGATGATGACGTGACGTGTCCCTTTAAACTGGTCCTTTATCCGGGTAGAAAAATCTTTTTCCACGCAGGTCATATCCATCGGCGGCATAAAATGACCGTCTGGTAAAATGTCCAGTCCGTCCCTATTTCCACTGATGCCCGCAAATTTTTCAGCATAATCGTACCAGGGCGCGACCTCTTTATATCTCACCGGCCAGTCCACGCCGTGCCCGTCGCGTGCATTAGCGTCGAAATCATGATCACTCCACCGGTAACTTTGTCTTCCCCACATTAATGACCGCCCGCCGACATGATAACCGCGGAACCAGTCGAAACGTTTGATTTCCGTATAAGGGCTTTCCTTATCATTTACCCAATAATCCAGGTTGGTTTCATTGAGCGGGTAATCTCTTTTTAGTACCGGATATTCATTAATCATTTCTTGTGTGCGGCGACCGCGATGCGGATAATTCCATGCCTCTTTATTGGCATTTACATAATCTTTTACATGCACTATATCCCGACCTCTTTCAAGCATGATCGTTTTCATGCCTTTTTCACAAAGTTCTTTGGCGGCCCATCCTCCGCTGATACCTGATCCGATTACAATCGCGTCATAAACATTGTCTGCCATGATTAACTGTTTGTTTTTTATTATACATCACAAATGATTACCGCCTTTTGCAGGGAAGCTATTTTATCTTTTTCAGCAGGAATAAATTCCTGGGCGACGTATCCCTTGAATCCTGTTGCCACAATGGCTTTCATAATAGCCGGATAATAAAGTTCCTGGCTTTCATCTATCTCGTGCCTGCCCGGGACGCCGCCGGTATGATAATGTCCGATATACTGATTATTATCCTGTATTGTCCGGATCACATCACCTTCGTCTATCTGCATGTGATAGATATCATATAATAGTTTAAAGTTGGGACTGTTCAGTTTTTTACAAAGTGCCACACCCCAGGGCGTACGATCGCACATATAATCCTTATGATTTACTTTACTGTTCAACAGTTCCATATGAACGGTTATTCCGTTTTTTTCAGCCAACGGCATAATCTGCTGAAGTCCTTTTACGCAGTTATTCCAGCCGGTTTCATCATCCATGCCCCGGCGGCTTCCACTGAAACAGATGACGTCTTTGTATCCTGCGTTTACCATCAGAGGAATCACTTCGAGGTATTGGGGAACCAGTTTAACATGAAATTTTGTATCGGCAAATCCGTCGGTGAGACTGACGTCCCCCGCCACATAACACATCGAACTATAGAGACCATATTTCTGTAGCATCGGCCAGTCCTTCGGTGGCACGAGATCAATCGCCGGCAAACCGATTCCTTTTACCGACTGACAAAAGGATTCCAGTGGAATCGAATCATAACACCAGCGGCAAACCGAGTGGTTGATATTCCCTTTAAGTTTCACTGAATCTTCAGATTTATTCTGGGGAGAAAATGAGGAGAGCAACTGGGTTCCTGTTGCCAGAACAGCAGAACCAGCAAGCATATTTTTGATAATCGTTCGCCTGGATGAGGGAGGATTCATGCGCAGTATCAGAATTTGAAAGTACGAAATGAAAAGGAATGGTGACCAAATTAATGACCAGCGGAAGCGGCTACCAGGATTTCCGGTTTTTTACGCCCGCGCATATATAAATTTAAACCTCCGAAAGCAACGATCAGGACAAGGGGAATCATAAGCGTAAAATTAATTATGGCTGGTCCCGCTGCTTTTTTTGCCTCAAAAAGCGCATTAGCCAGATCCGAGCCGGCGGGTGCCTGGGTATACGATTGCAAATCAGCCCCTGCGGGTAGTTTGCCGGCCACCAGGGCATCGTAATGTTTACCCATGAAGATCATGTAAATGGATACCGCGAACATGCCCGCTCCCCCCATCAGGTTAAGACCGATCGCGCCGGTCTTTGGCAGATTCGTGGCTACAAAACCAAGCATAGTTGGCCAGAAATAACAAACCCCAATGCCAAAAATCAAGGCCCCGGCAAAAATCATATTTCCCGTGGTATGACCCAACAGGTACAAGCCTAGTGAAGCCAGTATGGCCGACATCAGGAGCACACCCTGGGGGGAAAACTGTTTGACGACCGGGCCGGCAAAAGCTCTTCCTAATACCATGATACCGGTTGTGACAGTTAATATCAACAGGGCATTATCCGTTACATTTTTCAATAAAAGTTCTATCCATTGATTAGTAAATAATTCTGTTATAGCTGTGCCAAACATGCAAAGGATCATAAATAAAAAAAGGCCGGATAAGACTGACATGTACATTTCCCTGGTGGATACACCCGCTGCGACCCTTTCTGTAACAGGAAATTTCAGCTTGAAAAACAGGTAACCGTAAATCAGCGTGGGAATTAGCATGGTAGCCACTTCGATCTGCCAGCCCACGCCCAGTTTATTCAATCCGAACACGATAAGCGTTCCGATGACAATGCCACCTGGGAACCAGAGATGAAAATGGTTGAGCTTGGTGGTTTTATTTTCCGTGAAAAGGGAAGCCACCAGTGGATTACAGGCTGCTTCCACTGTTCCGTTTGCGATGCCGATCAATAAGGTGGAGAGGAATAGGGTCCAGTAACCCGTTGAAAATATGGTTAAGATAATGCCTGCAAGATGAAAGATAAACGCCATCTCCAGAAGCCTTTTCATACCTATGATGTCCACAATAAATCCGCCGATGACGATCGCCAGCGGAAAGCCCCAGAAAGCGGTAGCGGCAATGGTTCCCAGCTCAGAAGCATTTAGCTGAAACCGGGCTCCCAGGTCGTTTAGGATACCCGCCCGGATACCGAAGGAAAGAGAAGTGACGAGCAGGGCCAGGCAGCTGGCAGTAAAAAGCTGTTTGCGCGGAATGGCATTCGTGGGCATAGCAATCGTTTTATTTTGAATGGTCAGTGAACCGATGATGCGACAGAAAAGTAAATGTAATTTTTATTTCAGGAAATAAAAAAAGCAAACAATGGGTCTTCCTTCGTAAATATGCAGTTTAAAGCGCAAAGCTTAAGGCTTAAAGCTTACCGCATAGAACCTGACGACAGAAGCGTAACGTGTAAAAAATAAAACAGGTGTGTTTTATGCCTTGAGCTTTCAGCCTTATGCTTTCAGCCTTTTTACTTTGTACTTTTTAATTTAAAGATCATGAACAGAAAATTACGTATGGGTATGGTTGGCGGTGGCAAGGATGCTTTTATCGGAGCCATCCACCGGATCGCGGCCAATATGGACGGACTGATCGAAGTTACCTGCGGCGCGCTGAGTATACACCCGGACATAGCGAAAGCCTCCGGAGAAATGTTATTTATTTCTCCGGACCGCACGTATCTGAACTATGAAGAAATGCTGGACAAGGAAAGCAAGCTTCCGCCGGACAAAAGAATTGATTTTGTTACGATCGTCACACCCAATTTTGCGCATTTCGCGCCCGCCATGCTGGCGCTGGATAAAGGTTTTCATGTAGTCATTGAAAAACCCATTGCCTTTACCCTGGATGAAGCGAGACTATTGAAAAAGAAAGTGGAAGAAACCGGACTTATCCTGTGTTTAACCCATACGTATTCAGGATATCCGATGGTAAAACAGGCTCGCCAGATGGTGAAGAATAACGTGCTTGGAAAAATCAGGAAAATATGGGTTGAGTATCCACAGGGATGGCTAAGCAAACTCACGGAACGTGAGGGCAATATACAGGCTGCCTGGAGAACGGATCCAAAACGGTCGGGGAAAAGCGGCTGTATGGGAGACATCGGAACGCATGCGGCGCATCTGGCGGAATATATCAGCGGGCTTAGGATCACAAAGATCTGTGCCGATCTTAATATCGTTGTGGAAGGGCGCCCACTGGATGACGATGGAAATGTGTTATTGAAATTTGATAACGGATCAGCCGGTGTGCTGATGGCTTCACAGGTTGCCGCCGGAGAAGAGAATGCGCTGAGAATAAGAATTTATGGAGAAAAGGGAGGAATGGAATGGAGGCAGGAAGAACCCAATTCCCTTATTGTAAAATGGCTGGATCAACCCACGCAGATCTTCCGCGCGGGTGTTAATTATAAAGAGCCCCTTTCTTCATTCGAAACACATAATTTACGCACCCCGGGCGGTCATCCGGAAGGATATCTTGAAGCATTTGGAAATATCTACCGAAATTTTGCACAAACCTTATCCGCCCGGATAGATGGGAAACAGGCATCACCGGAAAGTCTGGATTTTCCCGGTGTGGACGACGGGATAAGAGGAATGGCATTTATTGATAGCGTCGTTGCGTCTTCAAAATCAAAGGAAAAATGGTTTGATCACCAGGTGCAAGTGTGAAAGTATGGGAGTAAGGGAGTATGGGAGTGAGTTTTGAAATTTAATAATTATCGGTCATCGTTCAACGAAAAAAGATGAAAACAATAAAAGGCCCCGGTATATTCCTCGCGCAATTCCTGGGAGATGAAGCCCCCTTCAACTCGCTGGGATCCATTTGCAAATGGGCTAAATCACTGGGATATATCGGTGTACAGATCCCGACCTGGGATGCCCGTTGTATTGACCTGCAAAAAGCAGCAGAAAGTAAAACCTACGCCGACGAGATCAAGGGCATCGTGCAGGAGAGCGGACTCGTGATCACGGAACTTTCCACCCATCTGCAAGGCCAGCTCGTGGCTGTTCATCCGGCCTACGATGACTTGTTCGACGGATTCGCACCAGAAGCATATAGAAAAAATCCGACGGCAAGACAGGCATGGGCCGTGCAACAATTAAAATGGGCGGCCATCGCGTCAAAAAACCTGGGACTCAGTGCCCATGGGAGTTTCAGCGGTGCATTGCTCTGGCCGACATTTTATCCGTGGCCGCAAAGACCCGCCGGACTGGTAGATACCGGTTTCCGGGAACTCGGAAAAAGATGGAAACCCATCCTGGATGTTTTTGATGAAAACGGAGTGGACCTTTGTTATGAAATTCATCCGGGGGAAGACCTGCATGATGGAGTTACGTATGAAAGATTCCTGGAAGAAGTAAGAAACCATCCGCGCGCCTGCCTGCTCTATGATCCCTCTCATTTTGTTTTACAGCAACTCGACTACCTCACCTATATTGATTATTATCACGAACGAATCCGGATGTTCCATGTGAAAGACGCGGAATTCAATCCGACCGGAAAACAGGGAGTATACGGCGGATACCAAAGCTGGATCAACCGTGCCGGCAGGTTTCGTTCTCTCGGTGACGGACAGGTGGATTTCAAATCCATCTTTAGCAAACTTGCACAATACGATTTTGCCGGATGGGCCGTACTCGAATGGGAATGCTGCCTCAAACATCCCGAAGACGGTGCAAAAGAAGGATCAGTTTTTATTAAGAATCATATTATACGTGTTACGGAAAAAGCTTTTGATGATTTTGCCGGAACCGGTTCCGATGAAAAATTCAATCTCGCGGTGCTCGGAATAAAATAGGACTGAATTCCGGTATTTTTTACGAAATTTATCATCACACTTTAATCAATTGCAACAATGAAAAAAGCTATTCTCTTTTTGCTTTGTGGCTCAGCAGCCATTCTCGCTTGTAATTCATCCGGCAATACAAAGGAAGTCAAAACCGATACAGCTGCCGCCGCTCCTGCCATTTCTGCGGCCTCAGAAAAGGGACTCGAACTGATCGGATCCAGCGATTGCACCACCTGCCATCGTCTGCATAAGGAAACCGCCGGAATAGCCATCGGGCCCTCCTACAGCGAAGTGGCCGCCAAGTACGCTCCGGCAGCAGATACGACAGTAGACCGGCTGGTGCATAAAGTCATCGCCGGCGGTACCGGCGTATGGGGTTCGGTGCCGATGACACCACATCCGGCGCTGGCTCCGGCTGATGTAAAGGAAATGGTTACTTATATACTTTCTCTAAAAAACTAGTTCATGTTAAAAAAAACCGCCTTCACCTTCTTAATTCTGATGGTGCTGATTTTAGCTGCCCGCGCACAAACCATCAATCAATTGACAGACGCCGAGAAACAACAGGGATGGAAATTATTATTTGACGGAAAGACAGCAACCGGTTGGCACACATACAATAAAAAATCATTCGGGCCGGCATGGAAAATAGTGAATGGCAATCTTTTCTGCGATACGACCTATCACGTTCCCAAAGGGGAAGAAGGAGATATTTGCACTAATGGCGTATACGAAAATTTTGATCTGAAATATCAATGGAAGATTTCAAAAAATGGCAACAGTGGTGTTATGTTCGGGGTTCAGGAATCCCCGAAATATGAGGCTCCCTATTTAACGGGTCCTGAAATGCAGGTGCTGGATAATGAAGGCCATCCGGATGGGAAAATTCATAAACACCGGGCAGGTGATCTGTATGATCTGATTGCTTCTTCCAGTGAGCCGGTACACGCAGTCGGAGAATGGAATGATGCAGAAATCAAACTCGATCATGGAACGCTAAATCTTTACCTGAATGGGGTGAATGTGGTGACTACTACGCTTTGGGATGCAAACTGGAATGCATTAGTGAAGGCCAGTAAATTCAAACAATGGCCTTCGTTTGCGAAATCCAAGTCAGGTCATATCGATCTCCAGGATCATGGAAATAACGTGTGGTTCCGGAATATCAAAATAAAAACGCTTTAACGCTCAACGCGTAACGCCTAACGCTTAACGCTTAACGCGTAACGCTTAACGCTTAACGATGGACGATACACGATATACGATATGCGATACACGATAAACACTTTTGGTTTTTTTGAAAAAAATAATATTGCCAAATGAAAAAAATATGCGCGATTGCCATCCTGCCGATTATAATTTTTATTTTTTCCGCAGCCAGAACTCATGACAAAAAACCGGCCGTTCTGATTTTTTCAAAAACAAACGGATACCACCATGCCTGTATACCGGTAGGAATTGAAGCCATTAAAAAACTCGGAGAGGAAAACAGCTTCTCTGTGGATACGACCACGGATTCGCTCAAATTCACAAAAAAGAATTTAAAAAAATATGCGGCGGTCATCTTTCTCTGCCCAACTGGCGAGGTGTTAGGACCGGACCAGGAACAGGCCTTCAAACAATATATTCAAAATGGCGGCGGATTTGTAGGCATTCATTCCGCAACGGATTGTGAATATGACTTCCCCTGGTACGGACAGCTGGTGGGCGCTTACTTTAAATCTCATCCCAAACAACAGGAAGCGAAACTGATCATCGTAAATAAAAACCATCCTTCCACTGCCGGCATGCCGGACTCCTGGGTGAGGAAAGATGAATGGTACAATTTCAAGGACCTGAATCCTGATGTTACTGTGCTGATTAAAATTGATGAAAGTTCTTATACCGGCGGCGAGAATGGAAATAATCATCCCATGGCCTGGTATCATGCCTTCGACGGAGGCCGCGCATTTTACACCGAAATGGGCCACACCGACGAATCCTATTCAGATCCGATTTATCTCAAACACATTTTGGGTGGTATTCAATATGCAATTACGCGCTAAGCTTACGCATAACGCCTAACGCCTAACGCCTAACGCTTACCTCGTTCAATTTTATATTTCCACATTGTTGAAATAATCTGTCTGCACTTATCTAGAAAGAATCGGACTACTTTAAAGTCCAATGGACTTCATGAAAGCATCCGAATTCGGCTCTCTCCCGAGAAAATGCCTGAGCATATCCATTTCCTGTTCACTGCCTGCCACTTCGAGAATCTCTTTCCGGTATCGCTCCCCTGTTTTAGGATCCATGACCCCGTTCTTTTCAAAAACGGAGAATATATCCTGAGCAAAAACACGCGACCAGAGATATCCGTAATAGTTTGCACCATAACCGCTCAAATGGGTAAAGGCAGCAATCATATGTGTGCCGTCAGTAAATGGAATTTGCGTTACGCGGTACAGACTTTTTGTAACGGAGGTCAGGTCCATGCCACGAATACTGTCGTATTTATCCTCAAATGTAAAATCAATCAGCCCATAGTACAGCTGCTGCATATAAGTTAACGCGTCCAGTACGTGTTCCGTAGCCTTCATTTTTTTGAACAAACTTTCCGGAAGCACGGCGCCCGTTTTGTAATTTTTGGCGAAAATTTTAAGGCTCGCGTACTGCCAGCAAAAATTTTCCAGGAACTGTGAAGGTGCTTCGACAAAATCAGCTTTCAGACTTCCGGGCTGCGAAGCCAGATCGGAACGCACTACCATCGCGTGCACGAGGTGACCGAATTCATGAAAAAGAACAATAACGTCTGAATGGTCCAGCAGCGTGGGATTTCCCGGGGCAGCTTCAGGGAAATTGCAAATGAGCGCAGCAACGGGTAAAATTTCGTTGCCCCCATTCAAATTGGCGGCGCTGATTCCAAAACAGGCAAAATGGGTGTATTTATTCTGACGCGGGTACAGGTCGAAATAAAAACTTCCTACTTTTTTATTTCCCACAAACATTTCGAAAGATCTCACTTTGCTATACCAGGTGGGCAAACCGGTAGTTTCCTTAATCGTTATGCCGAGCAACTGGTGATACACTTCAAACATTCCGCTAATAGTCTGATTCATTTCAAAATATTCCTTTACCTCATCGGCATTCAGCTGATATTTGGAATCCAATAATTGTTTTTTATAATATCCGATATCCCACGTATATAGGGTATCGGGAAGCTCGGGATGCATCTGATGTTTAATAGCACGGATGGAAGCGATATCAGTCGTAACGCGGGGAGTCAGTTTTTCAATCAGGCTATTTTCGAAATTCCAGACCGCCTGCGGATTTCCGGCCATTTTATCTGTAAGCGCGTATGCGGCATAACTGTTATAACCCAGTTTCTGTGCATACTGCTGACGGTAATAGAGCAGACTGTCCAGGACAGTAATATTTTTCGGATAGGCGCGATTGTTATATTTGATCAGCATCTGTTTCCTCGTTAAATCAGGTACGGCATACTTATAAATATCCACCGCGTTTGGCGTATTAATATAAATTACATAATCCCCATTTGCGCGTTTCCATTTCATTTTTGTGTTCTCCGGGACGCCCACAAGCGCAGATTCGGAAAGAACAAGACTATCCCGGGATGTCCCGATATTTTTATCAAAATCCAGCCCCAGCATGGTGAGTTTGTCACTGATGGCCTGCAGGTCTTTTCGGCCGGCACTATCCAGTTTCATCCCGTTATTTTCAAATATCTGCAATTGGTCCTTAACATATTTCTGCTGGTTGGGTTTCAGGGACGGCATCGATCCCGATGCGTAAGATTTGAAAGCTTTATATAAAGATTCATTTAATATTAATGTGGTCTGATAATCTCCCAGCGCCTGAATGCCGTCATTTGCCGCATTCCGGACACTGTCTGAAACATAGGTCTGGGAAATCAATCCCAGTTTCATTCCAAGGTCATTGAGATCGTATGTCAATTCATCATAAGCTGCCAGGGTGCTCCCGGGTCCTGTGCCGGCTTTTAAACCAGAAACAATCTTTTGAACCCGGTTGTCGGACAGATGGATAAGTTGGTCAACCGACTCCCTGACTACTTTTGCGTCCACTTTATCAAACGCAATAGGATTATTGGAATGAATCAGTAATAGATTGGTTGAAGAATTCTGGCTGAATACGGGTGAAACAACGGAAATAATTATTACCGGAATCAAGTATTTAAAACAACGCATAGAATGAATTTGAACCGAAGCTAATAATTCTCTAATTATATACCTTTCCGCTCATAATAAAGGATGACCGTTGGCGGTTGGCGGTTGGCGGTTGGCGGTTGGCAGTTGGCACATCGGCACATCGGCACATCGGCACATTAGCACACTTGTATTCAAATTTTTGGTAATGTATATCCGTTATGATAGGCCTTCATCAGGTATTCGTTATTCACGGCATCATCTGTAAATCTATCCGCATCCCAGTTCAAACGCTTGCCGCTTCGATAGCTGATATTTCCGAGCTGGGCAACGGTGGCCACATGGGCTCCGGCTTCGATAGAACAGTGCAGGTCTTCCATCTTCCTGGAACGAACGACTTCAATAAAATTTTTCCAGTGATTGTCCAACCCGTTATCAGTCGGCCTGGCCAATGGCCTTTCGATTTTTATTTTGCTCATTTTTTCGTCGATGACCTCCCATCCTCCCCTGCTCAATACCAGCGTCGCATTGTTGCCGATATAAGCAATGCCATGATCTCTTCCGTATGATCCGTTCCCAATACCCATCGCACTATCCCATACCAGGTTGAAATGATCGAATTCATATAATGTAGTGAGCGTATCCGGTGTTTCCTGGTAGAGATCGGGATAAGCAAAATCTCCACCCAGGGCCGCAATCGTTTTCGGATTACCCGCTTTCATACCTAATAATCCATAATCCAGCAGGTGCACGCCCCAGTCTGTCATCAACCCGCCCGCATAATCCCAGAACCATCGGAAATTAAAATGAAAACGGCTTGAATTAAAACTCCTGGTCGGCGCCGGTCCAAGCCAGGTTTTATAATCGACACCAGCAGGTGGAGCGGTGTCGGGCACGACGGGACCGGGTTTCATCCAATCCTGATAACACCAGACTTTTACCGTCCGTATATTTCCGAGCTGGCCCGTATAGACAAAGTCGAGTGCATCCTGAAAATGTTTCTGACTGCGCTGCCATTGACCGCCCTGAACAGCGCGGTTATATTTTTTTTGTGCGGCAACCATCGCGCGACATTCGCCAATAGAATTGCCCACGGGTTTTTCAACATACACATCTTTTCCAGCCGCGCAGGCTTCAATCATAATCAGGGCATGCCAATGGTCCGGCGTGCCGATGATAACAACGTCTACGTCTTTATTGTCGAGCACCTGGCGATAATCACCCGTCGTTTTTATTTTTGAAATATCTACATTCAGTTTGGCGAGATCGGCCATCCGGGTACTCAAAACATTTTTGTCCACGTCACATAACATGACGACCTGCACCCCCGGTTGTTTTAAAGATGACTTCAGGTCGGCCCAGCCCATGCCATTGATGCCGATGGCCGCAACGTTTATCCGGTCACTCGGGGCCATTTTTTTGCCGGCAAAACCAAGACCGAAAGCCTGTTGCTGAAGTGCGGAAGCGAGAACGGATGTTCCGGCGAGTACACCCGCCCGACGAATAAAAGAACGCCTGCTGTTCATGGAAATATTTTTTTATTGATGAACCATGGTTTTTGAACTATATGCTCCGTACCAACCGGCGCCAATCATCGGGGCTTTGTCATTGAGAATCACTTTGACTGGTACTTTTTTTACGAGGTCCTGCATGCGGTCACAATCCAGCAGGTTTTCATAAAACCAGGGATCCTTCAAAAGAGTTATGATTTTGGGCGGAATGCCTCCGGCCAGCAGGAATCCCCCGGTTGATTTCATTTTCAAAATCAGATTGCAACATTCCCTTGCCAGATTGCGGACAAAAATGCGCATGGCTTCCACACAAACCGGATCGGTTCTTTTAATGGATGCTTCGCTTATGACGGCTGAAGGATCACCACTTTTAATTTTTTCAGCCAGTACCGGGTCGGCCGGCATTTTTTGCACCTCGCAGAGAAACTGATAAATGGAATATATGCCCGGCCCCGCGATAATACTTTCCCAGCTGACAACATTGTATTTCTTCAACATAAAATCATGAAGCTCAAGGTCGGCGGCGCTCCGGCAGGAAAAATCGCAATGGCCACCTTCTGTTGCGAAGGGGTGGTGGCACTGACCATCCCAGAAAAGTCCTGCTTCTCCCAGTCCGGTTCCGGGTGCGAGGATGGAGATATTGCCACCGGCATCGGGATCTCCTTCATGCAATACGGAAAAATCATTTTCTTCCAAACCCGCCACGCCATAGGCAGTTGCCTCCAGGTCATTGAGGAGTATAACCTGTGAAATACCGGTTCCGGCTGAAATTTCGTTCGCATCCACATGCCAGGGAAGATTGGTCACGGTTACGCGGCCTTCGAAGACGGGACCCGCCACGCCCAGGCAAATTTTTTCCGGATGTATATCCGGATTTTCTTTAATAAATTGTTGCAGTACACTGGTAATGGAAGGATAATTGGGAGAATGATATGTTGAAGACTTGATCATCCGCACATCATCTGCGGTGGCTTCGTAAAAGGCCAGGTTCACCTTGGTGCCCCCCGCATCACCGCCCAGAACGACGGATTTTTTATCTGCGAATGAATGTTTATCCGGAAAATAAAGTGAAATTTTCGAATGGCCGGCCATATGATCCTGTTGAGGGAACAATTTAAAGGATTGATGCGGAAAAACCTCAATACCGGGCAGTCAGTTTCGGAACTTTGCGATCGACGAAACGTATTTTTACAGAGATGCGTGGAAAATACCAGGGGAGTGAGAAAAAAAGAAGCCAGTGTAGAAACACCGGCTTGAGAAAACTTCAGTTATGATAATCACTTATAACAAAACGAAAGTTTTATACGATTATTATAGTGGGAAACAGAAAATAATGTTGAATCTGTCGTTTTTTTATACAGCAAAATATGGAAACAGCGGAGTTTAAAATGATTCAATGCATGCGATGGTTCGGGCCGGACGACCCGGTCAGCCTGATGGATATCCGCCAGGCCGGTTGTTCGGGTGTTGTCACGGCCCTGCACCAACTACCGAATGGCGCCATATGGACCCCCGCTGATATTGAAAAAAGAAAATCAATGATTGAAGCAGCCGGAATGCATTGGGCGGTGGTGGAAAGCCTTCCCGTACACGAGGACATCAAAACAAGGACCGGAAATTTCCGGGAACATGTCGAAAATTATAAAATCAATATTCGAAACCTGGCTGGTTCTGGCATTCGTATAATTACCTACAATTTTATGCCGGTGCTTGACTGGACACGCACAGATCTGGCATTTCTTCAGCCAGATGGTTCGCTGGCGCTCCACTTTGAAAGAGCCGCGTTTATTGCTTTTGATTTGTTTTTGCTGAAACGACCCGGCGCGGAAAAAGATTATACGGCTGCGGAGTGCGCGAATGCAAAACTGCGTTTTGGAAAGATGGGATCCGAAGAAAAAATCGTTCTGCAAAAAAATATTATTGCGGGATTGCCAGGCAGCGAAGAAAGTTTTACACTGGAACGTTTTCAACAGGCATTAAATGCTTATCAAAATATAAACGCAGAAAAACTCCGCCATCATCTGGTGGAATTTTTGAAAGACATCGTGCCAGTTGCAGAAGAAACCGGGATTAAACTGGCCATACATCCCGATGATCCGCCTTATCCCCTGCTCGGTCTTCCCCGGATTGTAAGTACGGCCACTGATGCAGAACTGCTGATCAAAGAAATTCCGTCGGAATGCAACGGGCTTTGTTTTTGTACAGGCTCCTTCGGGGTTCGGGAAGACAACAACCTGCCTTCCATGATCCGGCAATTTTCAAACCGTATTCATTTTTTCCATCTGCGCAACACGCGAAGAAATCAGGCCGGTGATTTTTATGAGGAAAATCATCTGGATGGTGACGCGGATATGTATGCCGTAGTAAAAGAAATTGTTCAAATGATGAAACAAAGAAAATTATCGATTCCCATGCGGCCGGATCATGGCCACCAGATGCTTGACGACCTCAAAAAGAAAACCAATCCGGGCTATTCTGCCATTGGACGTCTGCGGGGGCTGGCGGAGCTGAGGGGTTTGGAATTGGGAATCATGAAATCGGCAGACTTATAAAACAGAACTCCGGCATCTCAAAAATCCATCGAAAACCGCCCCTTGGTAATTTCTGCTGTATCGCAACAATAATATACGCTCGCGCCGTTGGCTTTGAATGTTCCTTCGATATGCTTGTCTGAAAAAGTTTCAACAATAAGTTCTCCGGAATCCTGGTCAGAATTCGCAAGATATGTGGGACCGGGATAGGGATATACGCCAGCCTCGGTGTACAGAATTTCAATATTCCGGCCTGAGTCCAGCCTGCCAAAAGAGTATGTTCCGGTGTCTTTTATATTTGTCAGGAATAATTGAATTCCTTTGTCATAATCCCCATTCATCAGGAGAACTGCCCCTTGAATCATAAGAACACTATCAAGATATCTGGCAGTAAAATTAAAGTCCTGTTTTGCAAAGGATGTATTATTACCTGCTGATGACAGATGGAAATCGTTCTTGTGTACAAAAACATCTGCTTCCAACTTATTATTAGGATTTCCCGGAGGCGGAGGTGGAGGTGGATTACTCACGCTTTCCTTTTTACATGAAATGCTAAAGAGAATCAGTATGGCGAAAAGCACTGTTTTCATAACCTTAATTTTAAGATCTAAAATTATTGGCTATTTCCGTCAGGAGCTAATCGATTCCTGCCAGGCGCAATTGGATTTATAGGATTGATCCATAAAATCGACAGTTGAAGGAAGGATTTTGGGGGAAATCAATTATTCGGAAGGGTGAATTGTTAATTTCTGCTGCAAAGGGACCCCGCGCCGCCTCAAACCTTAAAAAATATTTTTTTCCGGTAAAGAAAATACAGGAGCCCGGTCTCCGATGCAAATACAACCAGGGAACCCAATACTGCGGCCGCAAGGGTTGGAATATGCACGAATCCAAAAACCCCATGGGTTATAGTAAGAACATATCCGGTAAACCACCGGTCGCCGACAATTTCAAAGAAGAGATAAATAAAAATGGAATTGAGTGCAAATAAATTAAAAAACAAAAGGCCTTTCCGGTGTTTTTTCAGATCAACCCACCAATAACAAACCGCTAAAAATAAAATACAAAATCCACCCGAGGCGAGTACAAAGGAACTCGTGGCAATTCGTTTAATGATGGGTGTAACCTGCATCCAGTCGAGTCCGAAGCCTGAAATTAACAGAATACAACCGCCCGCCAACAGCCATTTCATTTTTTGTTCAGCCGTTTTATCGCTTAATAAAAGCTTGCCCGCCAATACGCCCCAGATTGTATGGGCACTGGTGGAAATACAATTGATCGCTACCCATCCCCCAGGATTTATTTTGTTCATCAAAATCAGATCAATATAATTTCCAAAATTGTGCTGGTCCACGAAGGGCTGGTCAAATCCGGGCACATGCATAAACCGGTAAAGAAATTCAGGGATGAGCAGACATAAACCGCTGACCATTATCTGCACGTATACCGGCCAGTTCATAATCAAAAATGCCACCAGGGTAGTAAAAGCTAATTGTGTAAGAACATCCCACAATTCGAAAGAGAGGCCATTCTTTCGGACCGCATAGTCCAGTACGCCCCAGAAAAATAACCAGCAACATCTTTTTAATATTTTAATAAAGGATTGTCGCCAGCTGTGGTTTTGTTGTTGCTTTTTCATTGAAAAAGCCAAAGCCACCCCTGCCACGAACATAAATACGGGTTGGATAAGATCCCAGAAATGAAGACCATGCCAGGGATGATGAAAAAACTGGTTCAGGATGTTTGACACCCAGCCCCCTTGCAGGACGGGCTGCAGGTGTTCAAAAAGCAGGGTACTTTCCAGGGTCAAAAAAACCATGGTGAGTCCGCGCAGAAAATCCAGAGACGACAGGCGGTTCGGCAGAGGCAATTTTTCATTCATGACGGTCATGGGGGCATTCTAAAAATCAGGTGCTATTTTTCAGTAGTGTTTCGAATCGTTGTGGTTCCGGCTCCATCCAGTGTCAATGTCATGGGCTTATTGGATTTCCACGCTCCGCGTGTAAAATCCGGAACATCAACGGATTTTGACCTGGAGGCTACGGACTCCTCGCTCAGGGGAGCAATGGAACTCCATAACGCGGCGTCATACACTTCATGATCGAGCGGCAAACCGTTTCGCAGGCAGTCGATCAGCCGCCAATCCATAATAAAATCCATGCCTCCGTGTCCGCCGATTTGTTTTGCAAATTTCCCTACGTGTTTGACGATCGGCAAGGTATATTTGTCCTCGAGCTCTTTCATCTGGGCCTCATCCAGCCATTTCTCCGTGTTACCCAAGGCAATTCTTGGCGGTTCGGGCCATTTACAGGCCATTCCCCGGGTACCCGTCAGTTGATGAATTCTTGAATAGGGTCGCGGACTGGTTACGTCATGTTGAACCAAGATCGTTTTTCCATTTATTGTTCTGATCAGGGTTGTATTCATGTTTCCCCGGTAGTTTTTCGAGGTAAATTCATTAAAAAACGGATCTGCGGCTGCTTTTTGTATGGCCGTTTCCCGCATTAAAAAGTCGTTGGAGGAGGTAGATACGAGATAATCCATTTTGTCGCCCCGGTTGATGTTCAGGCATTGCGCTATCGGTCCCAATCCATGGGTGGGATATAAGTTTCCGTTACGGCTGGCATTCTCCCGCAGTCTCCACATATCGGCATACCCGGTTTTGCTAAAATTCAAATCCAGCAGGTTATGCAGGTAAGCGCCTTCCGCATGAACCAATTCGCCGAAAAGGCCATTCCGCGCCATATTCAGGGTAAGCAATTCGAAAAAATCATAACAGCAGTTTTCAAGCATCACACAATGTTTCCTGGTCTTTTCTGAAGTTTCAACCAGCTGCCAGCATTCCTCCAACGTAACGGCAGAAGGAACTTCGGTTGCTGCATGTTTTCCGTTTTTCATGGCATACAAAGCAATAGGCGTATGTAAACGCCAGGGGGTGCAGGTATACACGAGATCTATATCGGATCTTTCAACGAGTGCCTTCCATCCTTCCGCACCGGAATATTCGGCCGCCTTCGGCAATCCGGCGCTTTCCAAAATTTTTTGTGCGGAGCCGACCCGGTCGGGCAACTTATCACAGAGTGCTTTAATTTCTACCCCTTCTATAAAGGACATCCTTTTCACGGCATCGGGACCCCGCATACCCAGCCCGATGATCCCTATGCGGACCGTATCCAGCCTGGGTGCGGCATATCCGCACATATTGAAATCGGATGGTCCGTCGTCGGACTTCTTTCCCCGTATTTCTCCGGAATGTCCGGCTCCCGTTGGCGTCCATCCTGAAAGCAGGGGTAGGCCTGCGGTTGCACCGGCTGTTCCCAGGGATAACCTGCGTAAAAACCGCCTGCGATTTTCTTTCATGTGTTTGATGTATTAATGGCTACTCTAATGTAATTAAATAAAAACAGCAATCGGTATACATCCTTGAACTACCGGGATTAAGTTTGCATGATATGTTTGATTTTATTTTATCCGGGTATGGTTTGGATGAAGATAACTGTTCCATCATACCTTATGGAAACGGGCTGATCAATCAGACATGGAAAATAGCCTGCAATAAAAAAGAATGGATTCTTCAAAAAATCAATCATCAGGTATTCCGGCAGCCGTTGAAAATCATGGATAATTATAATCTGTTATCCGATTATTTCAAAACCAATCATCCGGATTATCTATTTGTGGCGCCGGTCAATACAATCAATGGACGGAATTATATTTCAGACGGAGAAAATAATTTCTACAGATTATTTCCATTTATAAAAAACTCGTATAGTTGTAATACGGTTTCGGATCCCTCCCTGGCTCAGGAGGCATCCAGGCAGTTTGGAAAATTTACCAGGCTATTGTCAGCATTCGATCCCTCCCAATTGCAAATCACGCTGCCCGATTTTCATAATTTAACTTTACGATACCGGCAATTTGAATCCGCATTACAAAACGGAAATAAAATGCGAATGTCAGCATCTGCAGACTGCATTTCTTACCTGATATATCAAAAAGAAATTGTTGAAATTTTTGAACGGATAAAAAATAATTCCTCCATAAAAAAGCGGGTGATCCATCACGATGCGAAAATAAATAACGTATTATTCGACCGGAAAAACGATAAAGGATTATGCGTGATTGATCTGGATACGGTCATGGGTGGGTATTATATCAGTGATGTAGGTGATATGCTACGAACTTATTTATCTCCTGCGGGAGAAGAAGATACTGCTTTCGACGCTATTGATGTGAGGGAAGAGTATTTTCAGGAAGTTGTGAAGGGATACCTTGGAGAAATGAACACTGAACTGAGCCAGGAAGAAAAAGGGTTTTTTGTTTATGCAGGTAAATTTGCCATTTACATGCAGGCGCTTCGTTTTTTAACCGATTTTTTAAATGACGATCCTTACTATCTGACGGTATATCCGGACCAAAATCTATTCCGGGCAAATAATCAAATCGTGCTACTTAAACGCTTTATAGAAAAGGAGGAAAGGCTGAACCGGATAATCCGGCTTTACGCGTAACGCCTAACGCTTAACGCCTAACGCCTAACGCGTTAAGCGTTAAGCGTTATTCCTTTTTCTTAAATAAAGTATAGGTCTGATATACGCAAACGGGCGTGCTCACATTATATTCGTTTGGTTCGGTCCACCTTTGCAAAACGGATAAACTGTCAGTCGAGTTCAAATTGAAATGGAGCGTATCTCCCGGAAGAATAGCTAAATATGTACTGGTTGAAGTAAAGCAAAATTTCAGCAATTCAGAAGTGTCCGGCTCAATGATTATTTCAGTATCATCCAATACCCGGTAAGGTCCACTGCTTTTTAATAAGGAGAATGGTGTAAATACAATGACACCGGGCGAGGGGAAAGAATATCCGCCAACGGGCCTGGTATAGGAATATGTTCCATCACTACTGAACTTTACGTTGAATGTGTCATTATTGAATGTTGAAAATTGAAGTGATGCATCATACGCATAAGAATAATTATACGCGGGCCAGTCACTGGGCCAGGGGTATGGCCATGCGCCGGAAACCTGGTTGTTTATCACCCAGACGCCAACAATCTTATTGGAAGTTAAACTGGACGGAGGCACTGTTTTTGTACAACTGATCAGTAGAAATAATGTAAAAAGTATGCAATAATATACAGTTTTCATTATTCCTTTGTGATTTAATCGGTCACTCCAAAGATACTCAAACCATGATACTAAAACCAGTTCCCAATAAAATCCCCGCTTTTCTGATTCCCGATAACGGGATCTTTCCAAATTCTGTTTTACCGGTATTGCTGTATAAAACCATATTCCTGTTGCCGAACGATCATTCCCCCGTATTAATTGAAACTGTTTTTAAAAATAATAACTGGACAAATTCGTGGAGAAATGGCATTTATACGTATAACCACTATCACAGTGTCACGCATGAAGCGATGGGAATTTACAGCGGGGATTGCCATGTTTTGCTGGGTGGCGACAGTGGAATTCAGATCTTATTGGCAAAAGGTGATGTATTGCTGATTCCGGCCGGAGTCGCGCATAGAAATATAGGATGCACTACGGATTTTAAATGTGTGGGGGCCTATCCCGATGGAAAAGACTTTGATATAAACCTGGGCAAATCGGGCGAGCGACCCCAGACGGACAAGAATATCAAAAAAGTTCCGATTCCTAAAAAAGATCCAATATTTGGCGCTGAGGGATGTCTGCAGCGTTACTGGAAATGATAGATGTTCCTCAACCATTCTATGGATTGAAGATTCATTCCTTCAAATCGTTGAATTTTATATAATTATACTCCGGCGAGTTTTTTAGTAGTTGATCTAAAATGGCAATATGGTCGGCACCAAATAATACCAAAATCCTGTCGTTGGGCGAGGTGGCTGCCCTTTGGATATTTCTAAAAATGCGAAGGTTGCGATCGTACCAATATATAGCTAAAGCATCTGCGCCTCTGAATTCTCCAAGTTTAAAGTCGCCCACCAGGTATGCTCCATAATTACGCTGTATAACTTTTGGAGAATTAATATATTCGAAATAACTAAGTAAGGTAATTGTCGTACTCAGCGATGTTTTATACTTGAAAAATTTTATATAGTCATTGTTGGAACGAAAAGAATAATCCTTAAAAATACTATCTAAATATGGTTTGAATTTTATCGAATCTTTAGTCATCGGTAAATCGTCAGCTATTGATCCCGCATCGATCGAATATATCGTATCCAATTTAAATCTCTCAACAAGCCTAAATGCAATTTGCATAATTTCGTCCTTACCCAATGGTATTTTTTGGGACTTGTATTTTCTATATTTATCCGTTATCTCCCATTCTGGTTTTGCTTCAACCAGAATTTTATTGGGCTTAAAAAGCGAAATATATTCTAACAATTCTTTCAGTTCCTTTTGTTTTTGGGAGGACATAATATCCACTTGCTTGTCCCTATCCACCTTATAGGCATCCTTGTTGTAGTATTCAAAGTGAAATGTACCGACAAGAAAAATTTTAGGCAAACTGTTTTTTGTCCGGGGAACCAAAAAATCGTCAGGATCTTTTAATTTTTGTCCGTTGGCAAACGGAATTGTTAGCAGTAAGCTAAAGAAAAATGTAGGCAGTCGTTTATTCATTGCCATTTCATCTACCGTTCATTTGTTTTATCAATTGCGGCAGAATGAGCAAAATCATATCCCACACAAAATATTCGTTCTTTTAACCAGCTTCTAAAAAACCAGTGTGACAATTGAATGCGGGAGGCTTTCCATTTTTGCTGCTTTATTATTCATCCAAAGTAAATAAGGAACCGTTTTATCGCTTCGGTTCATGACAACCACGGCGATTTTCCCATCAATATTCTTAAATGCAGTCGTTTCCAGCATATCCCGGTTGGATGAGCTGATGATCCGCCGGGCGCCGGGCCGGATAAATTTGGAGAAATGGCCGATATAATAAAAAGAATTCGTGAACGTCAGTTCGCCTTTTTTGGTATCTCCAATGACCGGAGCAAAACAAAAATTTCCAACATGGTTTGGTCCCCCGTTTTCATCTACTAAAATATTCCAGTCCGTCCACCCGACCGTTCCATTGTTAAAATCATTCACCATGGAATGGCCATACACTTCACCCAATGCCCATTCATTGATCCGGCCCGCATCAAAACGATCCGTGCAACCTTCCGTAAACATCAATTTTTTATCCGGGAAAGTTTCAGCTACTTTTCTAACATTGTCAAACATCATCGCACTGCCGGTCCAGGTTTCATACCAGTGATACCCAATACCCCAAATGTATTTCGCAGCTTCCTTATCATTTAAAATCGTACTCGCCGTTTGATAAATTAAATCCCTGTTATGATCCCAGGCAAGCAACTTTTTATCGGACATCCCCTGTTTAACCAATGTTGGTCCCAAATATGTTTTAATGAAATCCCTTTCGTCCTCAGCAGAAAAATAGCAGGATTCCCATGTTTGTTTTGCCATGGGTTCATTTTGCAGGGTTAGACCCCAAACCGGAATACCTTCTTTTTGATAAGCATTAATAAATTTCACGAAATAATTGGCCCAGGATTGCCTGTATTGAGGTAGTAATTTACCTCCCTGAATCATGCTGTTGTTATCCTTCATCCAGGCGGGCGGGCTCCAGGGACTTACAAATAGTGTCAGTTTGCCGCCGGTTGCAGCAATGGCCTGTTTGATTAAGGGAATCCGGAACTGCCTGTCATGATCAATGCTAAAGGTTTTGAGTTCCTTATCGCCATCACTGACATAGGTATAACTCGCACTTGAAAAATCACAACTGTGAATATTTGTCCTGGCCAGGGTATAACCAATGCCGTTTACTTTGTCATAATAAGCTGTCAGTAATTGTTTTTGAACTTTTGCCGGCATTTTCGCAAATGTTTCCGCTGAAGCATCTGTTATAGCCCCACCTATTCCAAGTAATGTTTGAAAACTATGGGTTGGATCTACAAATACGCAAACCTGTGTTTCGAGAGGTTGTCCGAAATCCGAAAACTGTAAACCGCTGTCTGTTTTGGATATCCGGTAATTGGTATTTTTAGCGGTAGTATAAACGGTAACGGTTTTCTCGGTTTGTGAATAAGCTGTATGAATCAGGATAAAAAATAAACAGCAAAATAAATATCGTTTCATGATGGCTTGTTTAAAGTTAAAGTGAAGATAAAGGACTATTTATTGATTATTGATTAATTATTAATTAGCTTCCTTGACGCTAATAATTAATAATCAATAATTCTTTTTCGCTTCCTCAATTTCGTATTCCAGTTCCGGATCAATATTCTGCTGTTCCACTTTCTTTTCCTTTTCCATCAATATTTCATGATGCGCCTGCAGGTAAGCCAGTTGTTTTTTACCATACGAAAACCGGGTAAACAATACAAAAAGTACCGGCACAATGAATATGGAAATACTGGTGGAGGCCAGCATGCCGCCCAACACGGTAAAACCGATCGTGTTCCGGGCCACTGCTCCTGCACCGGTTGCCAGCACGAGGGGCATGACCCCTAGAATGAAAGCGAGCGAGGTCATAATGATCGGCCGGAGCCTCAAACGCACGGCTTCCAGCGTGGACTGAAGCAGCTCCTCTCCCCGGTCAACCCGGATTTTTGCAAACTCCACAATTAGGATTGCATTTTTTGCCGAAAGCCCTATGAGCGTGATCAATCCGATCTGTGCATATACATTATTGGTCAGAGGCGGCACACAGGTAAGCACAAGGATTGCACCAAAAGCGCTGATCGGGACGGCAAGCATAACGGAAAAAGGTACGGACCAGCTTTCATACAATGCTGCCAGGAATAAAAAAACGAATGTGATGGAGAAGATAAAAATATAGATCGTTGTGGAGCCCGCTTTTATTTCCTCATAACTCAATCCCGAAAATTCATATGTATACCCCTGAGGCAAAACTTTAGCAGCCGTTTGTTTTAGCGCTTCGATTCCCTGGCCGGTACTGTATCCCTGGGGTGTAGATCCATCCACTTCTGCAGATCGGAAAATATTAAAATGCGAAATAAGTGGCGCCGTTTCTATCGGCGTGTAAGAAATCAGCGTGCTGAGTGGCAGCATCTGCCCTGCCTGATTTCGTACATAATACTTATTTATATTGGATACCAGTGCGCGAAATGCCGTGTCCGCCTGTACAACGACGTGATAGGTCCGGTTGTAGAGTGTGAAATTATTGACGAACAGGCTTCCCATATATGCCTGCATGGTGGTGAATACGTCATTGATACTGACGCCGAGTTTTTCACACATTTTCCTGTCCACTGTCAGATTATAACTTGGGGTATGTGCGCCATAGTAACTGAATGCCGTTGATATGGCCGGATTTTTATGCGCTTCTGCAATGAATCTTTTTACGACGGTTTCAAAAGCATGTATGTCGTCGCTCGTATTTCCCTGCTGTATCTGCATGCTGAAACCGGCAGCCTGACCGATACCCGGAATGGGCGGCGGTGGGATAACCACCAGGTTGGCATTTTTTATCCCTGCAGCCATGGCACGCTGCTTAATAACATTTATTATTCCCGGTATTTTTTCACTGTTTTCCTTGCGCTGATCCCAGGGTTTGAGAGTACAAAAAATAGTTCCGTTATTAGAAGTGGCTCCTCCACCTAATATATTAAATCCTGAAAATGCAGCAAAGTGATCCACGCCAGGGGTTGATCCGACAACTTTCATGAGCTGCTCCATCAGTGCCACAGATTGCGTTGTGGAAGAGGATTCCAGTAACTGATAAGTTACAAATAAACGGCCGCCATCTTCCGGAGGAATAAATCCGGAAGGTTTCGTTTTGAATAAAAACCAGGTTACTATACAAATACAAATCAGCAGCATTACAATATACCTGGCGCCTTTAATGCTTTTCTGAACTCCCCTCGAATATTTATCCGTCACACGTGCGAACCATTCATTATACCGGAAGAATATTCGGTTTACACCTTTTGCGTCTTTGTTCACATTCGTAGGTTTTAAGAGCAGGGTACAAAGCGCGGGTGTGAGTGACAAAGCGACGAAAGCAGACAGGATCACTGATATGGCGATCGTGATGGCAAACTGCTGGTACAATCTTCCCACAATGCCTGGTATAAAACCCACCGGTACAAAAACCGCAGCCAGTATCAGGGCAATCGCTACTACGGGAGCAGAAATGTCTTTCATGGCGCGATAAGTGGCTTCCTTTGCCGACATATGCTGCTCATCAATATAATGTTGCACGGCTTCCACTACAATAATCGCATCGTCAACCACAATACCGATCGCCAGCACAAAGCCAAACATGGTCAGCGTATTAATCGTAAATCCAAGGGGTATGAAAAAACAAAACGTGCCCAGAATGGATACGGGAATAGCCACTACCGGAATGAGCGTCGAACGCCAGTTTTGCAAAAAAAGGAATACAACAAGGGCGACGAGCCCAAGGGCCTGAAGAAGGGTCTTTACCACTTCCCGCATGGAAACCTTAATAATGGTTACTCCTTCAAAAGGCACTTTATAGTCCACATCTGCAGGAAAAGATTTTTTCAGTTGTTCGAGGACCGCATATACGTTGTCAGCCGTCTCCAGGGCATTGCTTCCGGGCGTCTGGTAAACCTGCAGATACGAAGCCCGTTTCCCATCAACAAAAGAATTACTTGAAAAAGTAAATTTGCCAAGTTCAACGCGCGCGATATCCTTCAGATAAACCAATTGTCCGGAAGCAGGGATCGTTTTCACAACGATATTCTGGAATTCGGACGCTTTATTCAAACGGCCATTGACAAGAATAGAGAATTCGTGAGTCTGCGAATTTTCCTGTGGAGGGGAACCTGCCGAACCCGCAGCCACCTGTACGTTTTGTGCATTGAGCGCATTGATCACGTCCTGCGGCATCAGACTGTATGAAGCCAGTTTATCAGGATTCATCCATACCCGCATACTGAAATTATCCGCACGCGCACTCACGTCTCCCACACCAGGTACGCGAAGCAATGCGTCTGCAATAAATATATTGGTATAGTTATCGAGGAAGGTGATATCGTGTGTGCCTTTTGGCGAGTACACGGCCACCAGCATCAGCTGGCTGGTATTGCTGGCGCGAACGGTTAAGCCTAATTTACTTACGACCGCGGGCAGCAATGGAGCAGCGATGCCGACCCGGTTTTGAACATTCAACGCAGCAATTTGAACATTTGTTCCCACCTGAAATGTTACGCGGATGTTCACACCTCCGGTATTCGTATTGGTGGACTGCATATACTCCATGCCCGGTGTACCATTTACCTGTTCTTCGATGGGAATGGCTACGGTTTGCTCAACAGTTTGCGCATCAGCACCTGTATACGAGCCTGAAATACCAACCGAAGGCGGAGTTATTTTAGGATACTGGTCAATGGCCAGGTTGTCAATACAGATAATACCTGAAATGATCAGCACGAGTGAAATCACAATCGCTGTAACAGGTCTCTTTATAAACGTGTTGGCTATCATGCCTGTTCAGGTTTATCTTTTCCCCGGGATTGTTGTATGTCGAATTCCAACGCCGGATCAATATCCTGCTGTTCCACTTTTTTCTCTTTTTCCATCAATTGATCATGATGTGCAACCAGATAATCGAGCCGCTTTTTACCGTATGACAATTTGGTAATAAGGACAAACAAAACCGGAACAACAAATATGGCTATCGTTGACGCGGCCAGCATGCCACCCAGTACGGTATAACCGATCGTCCTGCGGGCCTGCGCGCCTGCACCGGTTGCCAGCACCAATGGCAACACGCCCAGGATAAAAGCCATCGATGTCATAACGATCGGCCGAAGACGCAAACGGACCGCTTCAAGAGTGGATTGCATTAAATCTTCTCCACGGTCAACCCGAACTTTGGCGAATTCAACAATCAGGATCGCGTTTTTTGCAGCGAGGCCGATCAGCGTAATCAGACCGATCTGTGCATATACGTTATTGGTCAGACTGGGAACAAGTATCAATGTAAAAATGGCCCCGAATGCTCCAATCGGTACAGCGAATAACACGGAGAACGGAACCGACCAGCTTTCATACAATGCCGCAAGAAACAGGAATACGAATGTGATGGAAAAGGCAAAAATATAGACGGTTGTTGAGCCAGCTTTTATTTCTTCATAACTTAAACCTGAAAACTCATATTCATATCCCTGGGGCAATACCCGGGAAGCCACTTCTTTTAACGCTTCTATCGTTTCATTGCTGCTATATCCAAATCCGGAACTGCCATCAATTTCGGCGGAACGGAAAATATTAAAATGTGAAATCAGCGGTGCGGTTTCTGCGGTATTATAACTGACCAGTGTGCCCAGGGGTAACATCTGTCCGGCCAGGTTGCGCACATAATACTTGTTTACATCCGATACCACTCTTCTGAATAAAGTGTCAGCCTGCACAACGACGTGAAAAGTGCGGTTGTAAACCGTAAAGTCATTGATATATAAACTTCCCATAAAAGCCTGGATAGTCGTAAATACGTCATTGATATTGACGCCCAGCTTTTCGCATTTATCACGATCCACGATAAGATTGAATCCGGGTGTATGTGCACCATAAAAACTGTAGGCACCCGAAATTGCCGGGTTTTTATTAGCTTCTGCAACAAATTTTTTAACCACGGTTTCAAATGACTGCAGATCATCATTCGTATTTCTTTGTTCGATCTGGAAACTGAAGCCGACTGTCTGTCCGACTCCCGGAATAGGCGAAGGTTGGATGACCTCCGCATTGGCATTCCGGATACCGGCATCAGCGATTCGTTTTTGCATGACGCTGATAATGCCTGGAACCTGCTGGTCTGATTCGCTTCGTTCATCCCAGGGTTTGAGCTGGACGTAAATGGTGCCGGAGTTTGAATTGGAGGCATTATTGAGTACGTTCAGTCCGGACAATGCGGCATAGTGACCTACGCCAGGTGTCGAGGCAACTACCTTCATCAGCCTGGACATGACTTCCACCGACTGGGCTGTTGATGAAGCCGGGGGAAGTTGGAAAGTGACGTATAAATTCCCGTCATCTTCTGAAGGAATAAATCCGGAAGGTTTGTGCTGGAACAAAAAATAAGCGCCGACACAAATGCTTAACAATAAGATCACGATGTACCTGGACGCAGCGATGCTTTTTTTAACGCCGTTCGTATATTTACTCGTCAGGTTTTCGAACCAGTTATTAAACCGGAAGAATAATTTATTAATACCCCTGGCTTCTTTTTTTATATCCGTCGGTTTTAAGAGCAGCGTGCACAGTGCAGGTGTGAGGGATAAGGCGATAAACGCCGATAAGATTACAGAAATCGCAATGGTGATGGCAAACTGCTGATACAATCTTCCCACGATGCCGGGTATAAATCCTACTGGCACAAACACTGCGGCCAGTATTAATGCGATCGCAACGACAGGACCGGAAATGTCTTTCATCGCATGGTAAGTGGCTTCCTTGGCGGACATGCCCTTTTCATCAATATAATGCTGCACGGCTTCCACCACGATGATGGCGTCATCCACCACGATACCAATCGCCAGCACAAAACCGAACATCGTGAGCGTATTGATCGTAAAGCCCAGCGGAATAAAAAAACAGAATGTACCCAGGATGGATACCGGAATAGCAAGTACAGGGATCAGTGTGGACCGCCAGTTCTGCAGGAAAAGAAATACGACGATGGCCACCAATCCGAGAGTTTTTAATAAGGTCCACACCACATCGGACATAGAAACTTTCACAACGGTAACTGATTCAAACGGAACCTTGTATTCCACATCGGCAGGAAAAGTTTGTTTTAGTTGTGCGAGTTCTGCATAAACGCCGTTTGCCGTTTTTAATGCATTACTGCCGGGAGCCTGATAAATGAGCAGGTAGGAAGCCCGGCGCCCGTCAACAAAAGAGTTACTGGAGAAAGTAAATTTTCCAAGTTCCACGCGGGCAACGTCTTTCAGATAAACGAGTTCCCCCGTTGCCGGGATATTCTTTACAATGATATTTTCAAATTCGGGAACTTTACTCAGGCGGCCGTTTACTAAAATACCCAGCTCAAAGGTTTGGGCTTTTGATTGTGGAGGTACACCTGCCGAACCCGCTGCCACCTGCACATTTTGTGCATTGAGGGAATTGATCACGTCCTGGGGCGTTAAACTGTATGCCGCCATTTTTTCAGGATTCATCCAGATACGCATGCTGAAATCATCCGTGAATCGGTTGATGCTTCCTACTCCTGGAACGCGAAGCAATGCATCCTGAACAAATATATTGGTGTAATTATCGAGAAAAGTAATATCGTGCGTTCCCTTGGGTGCATATACTGCCACCATCATCAGCATGCTGGGATTCAATGCCCGCACGGTAAGGCCCAGCCTGCTGGCAACTGCCGGAATCAAAGGTGTTGCAATACTCACCCTGTTTTGAACATCCAGAGCGGCGACATCAATATCCGTCCCGATATTAAATGTGACATTGACTGACAACAATCCATTATTGGTGCTATTGCTTTGCATATATTCCATACCGGGTGTTCCATTCACCTGGGATTCAATCGGTGTGGCCATGGTCTGTTCAACCGTCACGGCATCAGCTCCGGTAAACTGGCCGTTTACCTGAACTATTGGCGGCGTAATTTCGGGATACTGGTCGATCGGCAGATTCAGAATACAGATCGCGCCTGTAAGTACTAACACAATGGATATGACGATGGCCGTAACCGGCCTCTTAATAAATGTATTCGCAATCATATTTTACTGTCGTCCGTTTTCACCTTTCCGACCGGAAGGTTTTTTCTCAGTTGTTATTTCAGACCCGTCGTGTATGGCCTGTACGCCGTCTACTACAATTCGATCACCTTCGTTAATACCCGATTTGATCACCTGGTTAGAACCGATGATCTGACCAACGACCACTTTTTTCTGAAAGGCCCGAAGGGACGGTCTCGCCTGCGCCGTATCCGAATCTTTTTTCTGTGCCGTATCCGAGGTTTTCTTTTGAGAAGAATCGGATCTGGCGGCCAGTATAGTATCTTTTACAACGAATACAAAATATTCACCCATCTGTTCGACGATCGCTTTTCCGGGAATAAATATTTGTGGGCCCGTATCCTGGTTATGTTCACGTACAACACAACTGAGGCCGGCCTTTAGTGTGTAATTTGGATTTGCAAAAACCAATCGTATCCGGATTGATCCCGTTTGAGGATCAACAGCCCGGTCGATCACAGAAATTTTACCAGTATAAGGATATAACGTATTGTCGGGCATTAAAAAGGTAAACAGTGAATCGGGATGTTTTTGTTTGCCGCTTTGCAGGTCTTCGTAGTGCTGAAGTTGTTTTTCGTTAATCAGGAAATCAAGGGCGATCGGATCGATGGTCGAAATGGTATTGAGTAAAGTGGTCCCCACAGTAACAAGGTTTCCCAATTTAACCTGGGAAAATCCGATGATTCCAGTAAACGGGGCATAAATAGTTGCATAGGAGAGATTTGTTTTCGCAGTGGTCAAAGCATCCTGTGCTGCCTTTACCTGGTTTTCCGCATTCTGCAAAGAAATGATCGCATGATCCAACACCTGCTTGGCGATTGCGTTATGCGTATTCAAATACGTGTAGCGGTCGGCGTCCTGTTTAGCCTGTACCTGGTTTCCCATAGCTACCTGTACATTGGCAGCGGCCTGGTCAACACTCGCCTGGTAAATAGATTTATCGATTTCATATAATTTTTGACCCTTTTGTACTTTGGTTCCTTCCGTAAAAAAAATTCCGGTAACATATCCCTGTACCTGTGGATGCAGATCCACCTGGCTCAGGGCCTGGGTAGTCGCCGGAAAATTATCATAGTAATAAACCTTTTGCGCTTTTACTGTAATCAAATTGACCGGAACGGCGGGATTCGGCGGAGGCGGTTTATGCTTGCAGGAAAAAAACAAAACACCGAAGAGGAACAACCAGACTGGTAAACTTTTTTCCATGAAGAATACGTATTGAAGACGTTAATGATTATAATAAATAAAACCCATGGACTTTTGAAGATCCACTTTACTCGATAAAACCTGAAACAAGGCATTGAGATATCCGATTTCCGACGTGATCAGGTTGGATTCTGCAGTAATTACATTCAGGTATGCCACCACGCCCTGCTGATATTGCAGGGTTACAATATCGTATACGTTTCTGGCCATGACCACATTATCCTGCAGGGCATACAGGTTAAATAAATTGCTCTTATAATTGGCCAAGGCTGTTGTGTATTCCGTGTAAATCTGTGATTTCAGGCTGACCTGATCCCAGTCGAGCAATTGCTCCTGTAATTTGGATCTTTTGATATTGTTCGTCCGGTAAAAGCCCGTGAATATGGGGAGATTCACTGAGACACCAATAAAAGAATAGGGATATAGATTTGAATAAAGTGCGGCTAAGCTGTTGTTCTGAAATTCAAAGTCATAATTAAAAAATCCCGAAACGGTGGGAAGAAAAGACAACTTGTAATAATCGGTGAACTGATGTTGAATGGTCTTGCTCGTTTGCAGAAGTTTAAATTCAATCCGCTTTTCATAAGCCAGTTCCTGGGTTGTATCGAAAGAAATATCACGTTTCATTTGGGTGGTATCGAAACTCACATTGAACCGGGTTTGCGGGGGCCAGCCCATGAATTGTTTCAAAGCTGCATATTGTGGTACAACGTTTTCAACTGCCTGTTTGAGCTGTACCCTTGAATTATTGAGGGAAATGGCGGCTTCCTGGTAATCCGTCATGTCCACAAGTCCACCCACATACTGTTGATAGGCATCGTTCAGATTTTTTGTAAGCCGGGCCGTGTCTTCCTTTAATACATTTATTTGTTCAATCGTCAGCAGCAGATTATAAAAAGCTTTACTTACGGAAACGACCAGGTCAATTTTGGTACTGTCCGTAACCTCTTCTGCCTGTTGTACATAAAATTTGGCCGTCTTTGCTGCATAAATCAGGCTGGGGTCAAAGATCGCCTGAGTGACCGTCAGCGCTGGCACAAACGTATTTACGATGCCCACATGCTGTTTTACCGGGACTCCCGGTTGTGAGCTATCTGTAGTAAAACTGGTTGGCAATTGATAATAATGGGTAAAATTCCCCCCAAGGTTGACCTGGGGATACCATCCAGACAAATTAATGGCGTTTGTCGTTTTAGTGATGGACTGACTTATATATGACCTGAAAAGAGCCGGCTGATGTTTGAATGCGTAGTCGATACATTGATCCAGGGTTAGAGACTGGCTGGTATCCGGCGATTGTATTTGCTGAGCCTTCGATGGAATTGAATCGGCGACTAAAGCGGCGGTTAAAAAAAACAAAAAGATTATCCTGGAAAATTTTAGCGGGACGATGTTTCCAAATGACATCCCCGTCATTTTTGCTGAATGCATTACTCGAAGAATATTTTAAAGCGCATACAATGTATTGAAATTCCGGAAAAATGCGGGTTGGATAAATGAGAAACGGCAAATATTCAGCACCTTATGTAATTGATAACGAGTTCTTAACCGCTGATTAACAAGATGGGCGTTATCAAATAAACTTATTGTTTCTGTAATCCTGCCAGGATAAAATTCCGGCTGCTGCATCGGATACGGGTTAAAATATAACAAATCCAATGGTTCACTGAACTATACTGAAGCTCTTTAAATCTTATGCCAGAGCAGCATTGAATTTCAAATCAAATGGATCGATTGGGGATGACCTTCGCCAAACCTGTCTCTAAACAACCTGTAACGCTTTCAGGTAATTGACATTCACCAGGGCGCTCTGCATCGCCGTTTCCTGAAATAAACGGGATTGCTCAACAAAAAAATATCTCATCCCATTGTCCAAAGCGGCGGACAGAAGGCGGGGATAATTAATAATTCCCTTTCCCAGATCACAGGCTGATTCCTCCCCGCTGCCCGCCGGCAAACGCTCCTTCAGCACGTCCCGCATATGGCAGAGGCGAAAACGGGGATTATATTTTTTTATATAATATTCCGGGTCTTTCCCTTCGATTACCGGATAGTAAATATCCATTTCGAAATCTACCAGGTCTTTATCCGTGCGATTCAATAAAACATCTATCGGCAATTGTCCCTCTATCATTTTATACGGGTAATCATGCGGGTGATAGGCAAAACGCAAACCGCTTTTTTTACAGATGGCGCCATAACCATTGAACTCATCCGCTATCTTGTTAAAAGCATCAATTGTTTTTTGGGGACCTTTCCAGGGATAAATCAAATATCTCATGCCGATTTCAGCAGCCAGCGTTGTCATTTTTTCAAATCCGGTATTGTCACCGGCATAATGACTCGAAATAAGTGACAACCCATTTTCTGAAGCAATATGAGAAAATTCTTTGTTGGACCAGCCCCAGAATATTCCTTTTTCCCCGTCATAACTTTCTATTTGGGTATAACCCATCCTACCCAGCTGAGCCAGGGTTCCCACGGGATCCTTCTCCATATCCTCTCTCACCATATATAACTGGATCCCCAATGCCGGAAGTTTCCTACCGGCATCTTTACTAAAAAAATTGCTTTTGGCAAATGGGACAGATATTGCCAAAAGGCTGCTTTTCCTGATAAATGATCTTCTGTCTGCCATAAAGAACTTTTCGTGGTCTGATTTTATAAGGTATTCATCAACTAAGCTAAGATAATCCTTTGTTAAGGGTAGAATGACCACAATAACTGGCATGCCCTTTTCGATATAGTAGCTGTAACCTATTAACAATTAAAAGTTTAACATGAAAATGATAAGAATTATTTTGACGATTGTGCTTGGATTTTTTATCATGTCGCCTTCGTCAACATCGGCGCAGGTAGCAGTAGGAATTAGCATAACAGCACGAATTGCACCACCGCCATTGGTCGTTTATACACAACCACCCTGTCCAATGGACGGCTACCTGTGGGCGCCTGGTTATTGGGCTTATGGAGACGGAGGATATTTTTGGGTTCCGGGAGTATGGGTTAGTCCGCCGCAACCTGAATTTTTATGGACACCACCATACTGGGGTTTCGCCGGTGGCATATATGGTTTCCACGCTGGGTATTGGGGACCTCATGTTGGATTTTACGGAGGCGTAAATTATGGTTACGGATATGGTGGTTCGGGTTTTGGAGGCGGAAGATGGGAAGGCGGCCGGTTCAGATATAATACAGCCGTGGTCAATGTCAATCGCACCGTGGTTCATAATACATATGTTGACCGCACCGTGATCGTTCACAATACAACAGTTGTGAATAACCGGACAAGTTTCAATGGAGGACCCGGAGGTCTTTCAACCAGGCCTACTCAGCAGGAACAATCTGCATTCAACGAGCGGCATGCGCAGGCTACCGCCGCACAAACATCCCATATGCAGGTAGCGGCCCGCGACAGAAATCAGTTTGCTTCTGTTAATAATGGTCGTCCGCATACGACTGCCATGAATACGGTGGGCGGGCAAAGATATGATCAACATGCTAGTAGCCATCCTGTAACTGCAACTCATCCGGCGCCAGCACATCAGACCCCGAATGATGAGCAGCAACATGCTCAGCCGCAACACGCGCAACAACAGCAACATGCGCAGCAACAACAGCAACAACATGAATACGCCCAACAGCAGCATGCCCAGCAACAGCAACATGCACAGCAACAGCAGCATGCCCAGCAGCAACAGCAAAATGCCCAGCAACAACAGCAGCATGCACAGCAACAACAGCAGCATGCACAGCAGCAGCAACAGCAGCATGCACAGCAGCAACCACATGTTCAGCAACAACAGCACAATGCAAGTCCCCAACAAGGTGAGGCTCCGCATCCAAAAGAACATTAAATAAATTGAATTAATATTAATTTGGAATTAAGAAACCCGGATCATTATGAATCCGGGTTTTTTTATTTGCACCTGTTAATGGTTTATCCATTCAATTATTTGGAAGTCAGACGCTCATTGACTGGTGTCTGGTACTGTTCTCTTAAATAAGAGATCACATTTATTTGTTCCTTCCTGTTGTAAGCGAAATTTAATTTATTCGCAACCCATTCAGCATAACCGGAAAATAAATCAGTCATAACAAATAACGAATTCCAGATATTATTAATATTGTAATCACCGTATGTAGTCAATATCTTAGTGTATTCCTCGGCTGTCAGGTATTTATTCATGAATTTTCCACCTTTACCCGCAGAAACGGAAAAGTCTGTCCGGGTCCCGATATACCACTCAATCATTTTCATAAACTCCGGTCTGACGTGGATTTCCAGCATGGTTTTGGCATAAGTTACTTCTTCACGTACAAGTCCTTTAGAAACGTTCGTGCAAATAAACCAGAATTCATTACAGGCGTCCTGAAATTCTTTTTCCATTGGCCGTCTGATCCAATAATCCTTGTCACTCGACTCTTTGATATGGTGAAACAAATTGTCTTTGTCCAGCCAGACAATGGTCAGGCTGTCCGTTTTGAAATCCGTTTCCAGTTTGTTCCGGGGAAATAGCGTCAGGTCAATTCTGTTACCGTCTGTAAAAAGCATCAAATAAGGAAATGAACAGGATTTATTCGTGCCATCGTTGCCTGTTGTCATTTCATTCGGGAGCTGCCAGATCAGCTTTTCCCCAAACAGTGATATCCAGGCGTGATCGGAAATAAAAGCTTCCAATTGTTCAACGATAAAAACCACATCAAAATCCTGAAACCTGTCTGGCAGAATCTTATTATTCGCACGGGAACCATTCAACAACACGGCCCTGATCCGGATATCGCCATTTGCTTTGTCAAGGATAATCTTTTTTATTTCGTCGCCGGATCGCATGTTGAATAATTACAGGTTATAATTTCTTGTACATAATATAGGCATTTATATATCCCTGTTGAGGATGATGAAACGCTTTCCGGATATTAATCATGAAGTCTGCTTATTCATTCTCTTTGGGTGAACGGGGAGTTGACAATACCAACTCAAGAAATATAACATCCAGCCATCTGTTAAATTTGAAACCCACTTGTTTAAACTCGGCAACCTGCATAAAACCCAGATTCCTGTGCAAATGAATACTACTTATATTGGTCGCTTCGATACCCGCAATAATTGCATGCAGATCGCTTTGGATTGCGTGGTCGATAAGAGATGAAACCATTAGTTTTCCTATTCCCTGACCCCGGTAATTGGTATGAACGTAAACGGTACTTTCAACCGTATATTTATACGCCGGTCTGTCCCGGAAATGTCCATAGGTACCGAATCCTGCCATTTTATCCTCTATACCAGCCACAAAAACAGGGAAGTTATCTTCCTTCTTCTTTTTAAACCAGTCACCAACTCTTTCCGCCGTAAAGATTTTATATTCAAACAAAGCGGTTGTGTTCAGAATAGCTTCATTGTAAATTTCAAGGATCGCCGGCAGGTCACTCTCTTCGCAATCCCTTATGATAATCTGCTCAGCATTATACATAGTCCCGTCTTTGTGTTGGAGAAGAATAAATGAAAATACTTAGGATATCCCAATCTCAATTTTTCAAATTACGTACAGTTCAAGATACGAGCAATTAAGATAAGTGTTTCCACTTAGGAAGAAACTTCTGGCCGACTATAATTTGAAAAGATGTTTACCGGGCCCCCGTTCACTACGATAAATCAAATGAATGCCAGTTCAGATGGCATCAGGTATTTTTTGTTTCTCACTCAAAAATTAATTAAAATGAAAATCACAAAACAAAAAAATCTTGCTTTCTCCAATCAGAGAAAACCAATGACCAGCGAGGAAATACTAAAAAAAGTAAAACCGGTCAAACCCCGAAAAAAATTAACAACCGTGGAGCTGGACATGAATTTACTTGTCCCGACACAGGGGAATCCTGAATTTTCCGTAGTCAAAAAGAAAGACGGATCATCGAAGCTGTCCGTCAAAAACTTTAAACCGGGAGAATACGTTTTTGGGCCTGATATGAAAGTAAAAAAAATAAAAATGCTCGGGAACAAGTCGAAACAATTTAAAGAACCCCTTGTTTCGAAACATTTTTTGCCGGAGCATCTGGAACTAACCAACAGGCCCAAACCGATCAAAATGATTCAACAGCCTTTTATAGATTCACTTAACCAGGGCCGGAAAAAAGGCAACCAGGCGACAACTATTTTTCCTCCTGACAACAGAAGGATTTTCCAGGATACGGGTTATCCCTGGGGTTGTTGCGGACGGGTCGATTCTCCTCTTGGACAAGGCAGCGGCGTGATGGTAGGGCCGCGCCACTTATTGACGGTATCGCATGTTGTTCAGTGGAACGACGACGGTACAGCCGGGTGGATAAAATTTACTCCCGGATTTTTTAACGGCGCTGAACCTTTTGGTCATGCATTCGGAAGTGTAACCTATTTCAAGGACAAAGTGGACGGACCGACCATTGGCTGGTGGGAAAGCATGTACGATTATGTATGTGTGGTGCTGAATTCACCCATTGGAAACCTGACCGGATGGATGGGCGCCAAAGGTTATACCGACTCCTGGGATGGTGGAAATTATTGGGCGCATGTCGGGTATCCCGGTGACCTGACCGGTGGTAACAGGCCAACATTTCAGAATAATATTTCCCTCGACGGAAAATGGTATGAATTCGATTCTCATGAAGCCATGGATCATACGGCAGATGTTTGGCCAGGACAATCGGGCGGCCCTTTCTTCGGATGGTGGGCAAACGGGCCTTATGCCGTGGCTGTACAAAGTTCCCAGGACAGCAGCGAAAATGACGCCAGCGGCGGTCAGGACATGGTTGACCTGATATTGCAGGCAAGGAGTGATCATCCCTGATAATTAAAATCGGGATTCATCACCTGGGAATTGGCAACCGGAATTCTCCCTCTTTTAATTTATCAACCCGCAAGCATATTTGCGGGTTGATAAATTTCAGGTCTTTCGTATAAGTTATCGTGAGATTGTTCTTAAAATATCGGTTATAGCGGGGGATTTTCAATAAACAACCGGAAGTTGTAATCGGGCCTGTTGATAACATCATTATGTTCTTTCAGGCTATGTATAAAAATGACCTTATTGTTCTCCAGAACGGATTCGTTCACTTCTTTTTCTTCGAGCTTTATAAAATGAATATTCTTTTTATTCAGCAGGTCCATCATTTCAACAGATACTTCATCTGTGCCGCCACCTTTGTTTGTGTACAGGTTTATAAACTGATGCGATTGATCAGCCTGTATCCAGTTGGTGAATTTTTCCACCTGGCCATATAATGCGTCAAATAAAATGGTCTGGTTTATCTCAACACCTCCATTCTGTAAAATATAGGCGATCACACGGAAAGCGCCACTGTGCCCTGACAGCGCTACATGGCCGATTTCTGTTTTTTTATCAATGATCTTTTGCTTTATTAATTCGTCCAGAACATCAGATAACAACTGTTTAAAAATGTTTTTTTGTTCCAGTTTGCCGCCATAGCTATCCGGGGCATCTTTTGCTGTTTCTGCCAATATGAGTACCGCATTACGATCTGACGCCAGGAATTGTTTTATCAGGTCGTAGCGCGCGGGAACGCTGTCTATGTTATTTCTCCAGCCATGAAACCACCAGATGATATCTAAACTCTTCTTTACTTGTAAATGGGGCGGGACTACAATCAGTACGCTGCTGTCGTTATAATGTTCAGCTGTGGTATATAAAACATCATCGTAGTGATATCCCGCTGCCCTGCCGGTATCCGGAAAAGAGGTATGGGCAGACGTGATGCGAAAAATTATGGGATCCCTGTTCGATTGGGCAAATGAGTAGGTGACCAGGATAGTTAAAGGAAGAAGCAGTAATCTTTTCATTGCATTGATGCCAATGTTTCCTCTGCGGGCGATCCTTCCGCAGATTTAGCCAAAAACCAAAAATTTTAAGTGTGAACTGCACTGGGTTCGAACCAGTGACCTCTGCTCTGTCAAAGCAGCGCTCTGAACCAACTGAGCTAGCAGTCCATAGTCGGGCAAAAATACATTTTCATACCGAAGATATTCAACCGCTCAAGGAATTTAGGGTAATTGGTTCGCCAGCCTTCGCAACTGGATCTCGGCGGCTTTCGCAGCATAGCTGACGTTGACCAGCTGGAAGCCGGCATTTTCAAAACTTTGCTGAGCCAGGGTAACTTCTACAATCGTTGCCACTTTCAATTTAAACCGCATCAATACCAGGTTCAGCAACTTCCCGGACAGGTCATAATTCTGCTTCGCCGTTTCCAATTGCTTGAGATTATTCAGGTAAGCCTGATAGTTTTTGACAGCCGTGGAATGTATGTTTTGAATCAGGGTATCCCTTTGTAACTGAGCCGTGTTCACGTTGATCCCCGCAATCTGCTGCTGCCGTTTATAAATACCCCCGTTAAAAATAGGGATCGTCAGCCCAAATCCCACATAAGGGCCGTAGGCCTGGTTCAATATGTTAAACCCCTGCGGATTTGTGGTATGACTGAAATTATATCCCAGGTTTGCAGATGCGGACGGATAGCGATAGGATCCGATTTCTTTTTCCTGGTATTGGTTGATCCGGATCTGCTCTAAAGCCGCTTGTATATCCGGATTTTGATATGCATCATTCAATATGGAATCCAGTTTGATCGAATTATCAACCAGAATAGTGTCTTTTACGACGATTGTTGAATCAGGGTTCAGGATCATCAGTGCTAAAAGATCCGTTTTATCCTGATCAATTACCAGTTGCTGCGCTATCAGACTTTGAATTTGTGTATTGAGGTCAACCTGGGATTGAAACAATTCCGCATCATTCGCCACACCCACCGACTGCTGCTGTTTTACAATCTCCAGTCGTTGCCTGGAAGCGGTTATGGATGCATCCAGTGTTTTTGCGTATCCCTGCTGCCGCACGATATCATAATATTTCAGCATCACATTAAATATCAGCGTTTGTGCCCGGGAATCGTATTGCTGCTTTGACTGTGATTCAACTACTTCCAGTCTGTGCTTTTCATTTGCAATTCTGCCACCGGCATATACCGGTACACTGGATGCGAGCCCGGCTGCGATATTGGTAGAACTGGCGTTGGAACTGCTTTTATTATTTGCAGGATCAGAATACTGCTGGTCGATACTTGTAAATTGTTGAGTGGCGGTAGTATTGGCCTGGACCAGGGGAAGACCGCCCGCTATTCCATAATTATTATTGATGCCCGCTATATTGACATAGTTTTTATACATCATCAGGGCCGGACTGTTCCTCAATGCTATAGAAATGGCCGTGTCCAGGGTTAATTGCTGGGAAACAACCTCCTTTGATAATAATGCGAAACATAAAAAAAATACAATCCGGATCATTCCAAATATTTAAAACAATTACTCGCCTAATGCATTTATCTCTGTGGCTTCGTGTTTATGTTTTCCGGATATGAATGTATATACAGCCGGAATGACAAACAATGTCAGGATCAGCGAGAAAAGAATACCACCCACCACGACAATTCCCAATGGTATCCTGCTCGTAGAAGCCGCGCCCAGGCTCAAGGCAATCGGAAGTGCCCCTAAAGAAGTGGCGAGACTGGTCATCAATATCGGTCTCAAACGCTGGGTAGAGGCTTCCACTACCGCTTTATGTTTATCATACCCGTGCTCTCTTTTCTGGTTGGTAAATTCCACGATCAGGATTCCATTTTTGGTAACCAGCCCGATCAGCATGATCATGCCAATTTCTGAAAATATATTCAGTGTCTGATTGAACAACCATAAACTTAACAGGGCTCCCGCCAGAGCCAGCGGAACCGTCAGCATGATAGCAAAGGGATCGATGAAACTCTCAAACTGGGCGGCCAGGACAAGATAAATTAAAATCAGGGCCAGTCCGAAGGCAAATAATATATTGGAAGAACTTTCTGCATAATCCCTGGAAGACCCTGTGAGTGCCGTCTGGAAAGTGGGGTCCAATACCTTGGTTGCAATGGCCTGCATGGATTTAATTCCATCTCCTACCGTATATCCTTCAGCGAGTGAAGCAGAAATAGTAGCCGCCTTATACCGGTTGAAATGATACAGTGTGGAAGGATTACTGTTCTGTTCCATTTTCAATACAGCGGTGAGTGGAATTTCATCGCCTTTGGAATTCCGGACATAGAGTTTGGTAATATCTGTTGGTTCGTTCCGGTCAGGCCGGTCAACCTGCGCGACCACGGGATACTGATATCCATTCTGAATAAAATATGCCAGTCTGCCTCCGCTAAAAGCCGATTGCATGGCCGCAATCACATCATAGGTTGAAAGGTTCAGGTCCTTTATCTTTATCCGGTCGAGGGTAATATCAACTTCGGGTTTGTTAAATTTCAGATTTACATCCACGTTGGAAAACGTTTTATCCTTTCTCACTTCGGTCAAAAACTTCGGAATAAATTCTTTTAGTTTATTGAGATCCTGATTCTGCAATACAAATTGTACCGGCAGGCTGGTTCTGGAACCGGATCCCACCGAGATGGTCTGCTCCTGTATAATGAAAATACGCGCATCTATAAACCGGTTCATTTTCAGCTGCAGGCTGGCGGCAATCTCTGCCTGTGATCTTTTTCTATTATCAGGCGAAACCAGCCCGATACGGGGTTGGGAAGTATTATTTGAGGGCCCTGCCGGTGTTCGGACAAAAACGAAATCTCTTTCAGGAACGGAATCGTATAAAAAATTCGCGATACTGTCAGAAATATTCGACATGTATCCAAAGCTCGTTCCTTCCGGCGCCGTGGCTGTTAAACGAATTGTACTCCTGTCTTCCAGTGGCGCCAGCTCACTTTTAATTGAGCCCAGCAATAATATCACGATAGTAATGCAGGCAGCAATGATCAGCCAGGCGAACCAGCGGATTCTCAAAAATCCTTCCAGCAAACGCCGGTATCCGCTTTCCATACCCTTGAAAAATGGTTCGGTCCTTTCATAAAATTTTCCGTGCGACGCGTCTTTCTTCGTAAGCACGACATTGAGCACAGGTGTAATGGTGAGCGAAACAAACGCGGATATCAAAACGGCGGAAGCCAGTACCACGCCGAATTCGCGGAACAATCTTCCAACAAATCCCTGCAGGAATACGACGGGCATAAATACCACGGCCAGCGTGAGAGAGGTAGAGATGACGGCAAAAAATATTTCCTTACTGCCCTCCAACGCGGCTTTCCGCAGAGGAAACCCTTCTTCCAGCTTGCGGAAAATATTTTCAGTCACAACGATCCCGTCATCCACCACGAGTCCCGTTGCCAGTACGATGGCCAGTAGGGTCAGGATATTAATGGTGAACCCGGCGATATACATGATGAAGAAAGTAGCGATCAGGGATATCGGTATGTCAATTAGCGGACGGATCGCAATGAGCCAGTTACGGAAGAAGAAAAATATGACGAGGACAACCAGCGCAAAAGCGATGATGAGGGTGTCTTTTACTTCATTCAACGACTGGCGGATATTAATCGTATTATCGATAAGAACGTTGAATTCAAGATCGGCCTTATTGGACTGCTTAATGATATCCAGCTTTTTGTTGAACTCATTGGCAATCTCAATATTGTTGGCACCGGGTTGCGGTATAACGGCGAGTCCTACGGCATTCACTCCATTGTATTTCCAGCTTTGCTCCGGATTCTGCGGACCCAGTTCAATCCTGGCAATGTCCCCAAAGCGAACGATTCCCGTACTGTCTTCGCGAACAATTACATTCCTGAAATCCGCTTCACTGGTCAGCCGGCCCTTGGTTTGAATGGTGAGTTCCGTGTTGTTGCCATAAATTTTGCCGGGTGGTATTTCGACATTTTCTGCCGTCATGGCGGCGGTGATATCATTAAAGGCGATATGATACGCATTCATTTTATCGGGGTCCAGCCAGATGCGCATGGCAAAGCCCTTGTCACCAAACACATTGACCGAGCTTACCCCGTCAATGGTTTGCAACTGCTGTTGCAATACGTTATCCGCGTAGTCGCTGAGCTGCATGAGACTTTTCGTGCGGCTCTGAACTACCAGTAGTAAAATGAAATCGCTGTTTGCATCAGCTTTTGTAACAACTGGTGGCGCATCAATATCGAGTGGAAGGTTCCTGGCGGCCTGTCCTACTTTGTCTCTCACGTCGCTTGCCGCACTTTCCAGATCAAAGCCCAGATTGAACTCTACGGTGATGGCGCTGCTGCCCAGTGAGCTGGTGGAAGATATGGTACGAATACCGGGAATACCATTGATTTGTTTTTCGAGTGGTTCGGTGATCTGGCTTTCGATGATATCCGGGTTGGCCCCGGTGTAAGAAGTCGTTACCGTTATGATGGGTGGGTCGATCGCAGGATAGTCGCGCACTGCCAGGAAACTAAATCCAACCACTCCAAAAAGGATGAGCATCAGATTCATGACCGTCGCCAGTACGGGTCGTTTCAGGGATAGTTCCGAAATATTCATGCGCGAATCATTCTATTTTGCAGCCTGGTTATTATTCAGCGCTGCGAATTCTTCCAGTGTTCTTGTATTCCTGACCTGGAGCGGGGATTTGGGGCGGGCAAATAAAACACCGGTAACGACTACGGTATCGCCTTCCTTAATTCCTGCTGTTACTTCAACATTATTCGATAACCGGATTCCCGTAGTCACATTTACAAAATTGGCTTGCCCATTCTTCACAAGAACAACCTGGTTGTTTTTATCGTCGGGTATTAAGGCATTGGTGGGAATCATGATGGCTTTTTTATTCAACCCGGATTTCACAAGCACTTTCACAAAACTTCCGGGATTGGCATCGTTATTTTCCAGTATGGCGCGCACGGTCATATTCCTCGTCGCCAGATTTACCTGTGGTTCAATGGCGATGATCTGTGCCTTTCGCGTTTTCCCTGTTTCATCCATTTCAACTTCAACGGTTGCTCCAACTTTCAACACCGAACTGTAATCTTCCGGAACAACAAAATCAATTTTTATACGGTCGAGCTGGAGTAGCGTAGCGATCAGGGTTGTGGGAGAAACGTAGGCGCCCACACTCACCTGTCGCAATCCGATATATCCATCAAATGGCGCTTTCAGGATCGTCTTGTCAAGCAATGCCTGGTTATATTCGATATCGGCCTTAAAGCCATTCACCACATTCAATGCAGCGTCATAATCGCTTTGGTTGATACCATTTACGGCCAGCAGTTGCTTATCGCGCTGCTCCGTTTTCATGGCGAGGTCCAGGGCTATCTTGCTTTTATCAACCTGCGCCTGCAGATCGGCATTATTGATTTTTGCAATCAGCGTTCCTTTTTGAATCCGTTTCCCTTCGGGAACAAAGAGATAAGTTAGCCGGCCACTGGCTTCCGGATGCAACTCCACGTATTCATTCGCGATTACCGTCCCGTTTACTTCCAGCGTATTGGACATGGGCTTGGTTGCTGCTATCAGCACATCAACATTGGTAATGGGGACCGTACTGGGTTTAGAAGAATCAGCTTTTTGTGAACAGGCAACTGAGAAAACCATTAGAACAATAACGCCCAATTTACCTGACACCTGTTTAATCATCAAGCTTCTCTGTTTAATAATATTGTGCAAAGCAGATTCCAAATATAAAGAGATTCAAAATGTATGGCTGACTACCAGCCGATTTATTATTTAAACGGGTTAAAACAGTGTTCATTGAACATATTTCATCTTTCGGCGATTCATTTCCTTTTTTATCAATGTAAGCTCCCTGCCGGTCTGTCCGCTTAATGAACTGTTTTCTTCGGCTCTTCGCATCAGATAGGGGATCACGTCTTCAATGGGCCCAAACGGAAGGTATTTACTCACAGAACATCCTGCTTTTGCCAGATTGAATGTTATGTGATCGCTCATTCCATAGAGTTGGGAAAAATGAATATGGGGATGTGCAAAAGGGAGGCCCTTTTCTTTGAGCATTTCCGTTGCGTGCAGATTACTATAATCATTGTGTGAAGCTACGATGGATGCAATATTTTCAATATGATCAATACAAAAAGTGACGGCGGAATCATAGTCCCGGTCCGTCGATTCCTTATCGGATTGTATGGGAGAAATATATCCTTTTTCTTCCGCCCTTGCCCTTTCTTTTTCCATATAAGCGCCGCGGACAAGTTTTACACCAAGCACAAAATCCTTTAGGATGGCGGCTTCCAGCATATCTGTTAAAAAGATAAGGCGGTCGTGGCGATAGAGCTGGACCGTATTATAAACAATCACTTTTCCCTGGTTGAATTGCGCCATCATCTGGATACAGAGCACGTCCACCGGATCCTGGATCCAGGTTTCTTCGGCGTCCACAAGCACACCGATATTTTTGGCTGAAGCCTGTTCACAGATTTTCAACATTCGATTGCGTACCCGCTCCCATTCTGCCAATTCAGCTTCTGTAAATCCGGCGAGTGCTGCTGCATAGCGTTTCATCAGGGAACCGGAAGAAAGGTCCAGCGAGCTATCCAGCTTCTCCAATAATTCAAACCGGGCGAAGCCGGTGACCTTGATACTGATAAAAGGAATATTTGGCTGGGAAGCCGCATAATGAATGACGCGTATAAATTCCCCGCATGCCTGATCGAATCCCGCCTCCCCATTGTTACCGCCTTCTACGCCGTAATCCAGGATGGCTTTAACGTTGTAGGCAGCGAGTTTACGGGCGACCCTTGCAGTTTGTTCCAGGGTTTCACCACCCACGAACTGGGAAAAAATGGTTTTTCGGATCAGCCCTTTGATGGGCAGCCTGAGCCGGATCGCCCAGGGAGTAATGCGCGTTCCCCATTTGACGAGAAATGCGTTTCCCATGCTTTGAAACAGAAATCTGGCTTTTTTTAGTTCCGCATCTGATTTATAAGCAAATGCGTTTTCAGTGTTATCGAAAGAAACGGCTTTGTCAATCATAAAAATCCGGCAACGCAAATGTAGTTTAAAAGCTTAAAGCGTAAAGCTTAAAGCTTAAAACTACTTTTTAGATTCGTGTACATTATTTATTCTTTTTTCAAAATTAAATTGAGATCAAAAAGGTTTTGGGCTTTACGCTTTACGCTTTAAGCTTTATGCTTAAAAAGGCTTTAAGCTTTAGGCGTAAAATGCTTATTTTCGACTGCTCCATGAAGATCCTGCAAACCCGTATTTACAAACTTTCCATTCCCATGCATCCTTTCCGGATCGCAACAGGAACGATGTATCATGCACAGAATTTATTTATCAGAATAGAGACTGATGAGGGCCTGACTGGCGTGGGAGAATGTTCAGCCTTCCCCCTGATCGTAGGCGAATCCCAGTCAACCTGCTACGAAATGGCAAAGGACTTCGCGGGTCTCTGGAAAGATACAGATGCGCAGGACATAGAGGGACGCCTGAAGGATCTCGACAATTTCACGGCATTCAATTCAACCGTCAAAAGCGCCTTCGACATGGCGCTGTACGACCTGGCTTCCCAAAATGCCGGATTGCCGTTATATAAATATCTTGGAGGAAATAAAAAACCATTGGAGACGGATCTTACCATTGGTATTGACGATCCCGAAACCATGGCGGCGACGGCTTTGGAATTTAAAAATAAGGGCGTTCGGTTCATTAAGATCAAATTAGGTAAGGACGGCAAAACGGATCTGCTGCGTGTACAATTGATAAGAAGGACCATTGGTGATTCTATTCGCCTGCGCATTGATGCCAACCAGGGCTGGGATTTTGAAACGGCCAAAGAGGTGTTGGTAAAAATGGGTGACTGCGATATTGATTTTTGCGAGCAGCCGCTTCGGCAGTGGAACGATTTCCGATTACCAGAGCTGCGAAAAATTTCTCCCATAAAGATTATGGCGGATGAGAGTGTTTTTGATCATCATGATGCGCTGAGACTTATTCAAGCCGGCGCCTGTGATTATATAAATATAAAATTTGCGAAATCCGGCGGAATTGCTGAGGCGTTGCGAATAAATGAAATTTGCGCGGAACATGAAGTTCCCTGCATGATGGGCGGCATGCTGGAAAGCCGGCTGGCACTCACTGCATTTGCGCATTTTGCCTTGTCACAGGAGAATATTCAATTTTATGATATGGACACCGCTTTGCTGGGGCATCAGAAAGACCCCGTGACCGGAGGTGTCCAGTATAAAGGATATTTTCTGGAAGTTCCCGATTCCCCGGGAATCGGTGCGGATATCGACGAAGGATTTCTTGCCAATTGTGAGCAGAGCTGGATATAATTTGGAAATTTGAAGATTTAGAAATTTGGAAATTCGATTTCATTTGGTCAACCGTTTACTGCTCCCGGCATAGCCGAGATTAACTGCCAACCGCCAACCGCCAACGAATATCTTTTTAGAATATAAATAATCTCAAATGACAAAGACCCCACAGGACTCGAAGATCATTATGACCGAAATTGTTCTTCCTAACGACACCAATGTATTTGGAAATCTCATGGGAGGTCGTCTCTTATACTGGATGGACATCGCAGCGGCGCTTTGTGCGGGAAAACACTGCAATATGCCGCCGGTGACGGCCTCAGTGGATAATATATCCTTCGAAAATCCGATCAAGCTGGGTGATGCGGTTCATATTCACGCGACCATGAGCCGGGCATTCAATTCGTCCATGGAAGTGCACCTCAATGTCTGGGGCGAAGATTTTGTCAACCAGAAAAAATATAAAAGTAATGAAGCCTATTATACTTTTGTTGCCCTGGATATGAGCCGGAAACCCATAACCGTTCCGGGCCTTCTTCCGGAATCAGAGGAAGAAAAGAAATTATTTGATGGCGCGCTCCGCCGGCGTCAGTTACGATTGGTACTGGGAGGAAAAATGAAGGCTGAAGACGCCAATGAATTAAGAGCATTGTTTCTATAAACCCCTATTTAAGCCTAAAGCGTAAAGCGTAAAGCCTAAAACTTTCAGATGACAAATGACGGATGACAGATGACAGACGATGTTCATCGCGTATCGTGTATCGTGTATCGTGTATCGTGAATCTTGTATCGTGCATCGATAAACGATATACGATTAACGATAAACGGAAAAAGTTTTAGGCTTTACGCTTTAAGCTTTCGGCTATTCAGGTAATAATACAAGTTTTATAAAATTATTCTCATTCAGGTAAAGATTGGCAGCTGCCTTTGCTGATGCGGGGTTTACCTTTTTAATTAATTCAGGATATTGAAGTATGCCGATTGGGTCATCGCCATTTTCATACTGCGCACTCAGCCAGTTGATCCAGTATCCGTTGTCCCTCAGATGGATTTCATATTGCCGGCTTTCTTCAGTGGAAAATTTGGTGATGTCCAGCTGGGTCGCCCCGCTGGTTTTCAGCTTATTTATTTCTTCCTTCGTATCGGCGATCAGTTTGTCAACATTTGCCGGGGCACAGCCAAAGGAAATGGAAAACGAATACCGGTTTGCGGGATATTTATTATACGCAACCCGCACACTGGGGCTATAGGTGCCACCCTCTTTTACCCTCAGGCGGTCGGTAATCCGGAACTGCAAAATATCAGCGAGTGCTGTCAACTGCATATTCGCTTCCGGAGAATAACTATAATTTCCGCTGATTACCAGTCGCACGGTCGCCTGGGGCTCTTTCCCCTTTCGCACGGTCGCCTCGATTTTTCCCGCCGGAATATGAATATTCAGATCGCGGGCCTGTTCCTTTCCGGAAGTTGAAGGCAAAGACCCCAGGTATTTTTCCAGCAAGGGCCGGATGCTGTCGATATTAAAATTGCCATCAAACACGAAAGTAAAATCTCCCGCATTGGCAAATCGTTCTTTATAAATGGTCATCGATTTATCCAGGTCGATCTCCCGTATTTTTTTTACGGAGGGACCCGTTCTTCTAATATTATGATCCCCTAAAACGGCTGCTACCGTATCCGCATACACGCTGTTTGGATCACTGTTCCGGTTCGCTATTCCGGAGATGGCCTGCTCGATTACATTATTAAACAAAGCGCTGTCTTTCCTGGGCGAAGTAAAATACAAATAAATAAGTTGCGTCTCGGTTTCCAAATCTTTTGGCGAACAGGATCCGACAATGCCTTCGGACCTTTCGGAAATATATGGATCCACGCTGACGATCTTTCCATTCAATAATTTTTCCAGATCCGTGGGCGTAAAATGGCCGAGGCCCATGTTATCAATCAGATTCGCCGCATTGGTAGCCGATTCAAAGTCCGCATCTGAATACAGCGAACTTCCTCCCGGACTAAATGCCTTAAACTGGATCTCATCATTTTTAAAATCAGTTGGCTTTAAAATTACTTTTAAACCATTACTCAGCGTAAGTTCGGTTACTCCCAAATTTTGGATTTTACTTTCACTACTGACTTTTCCACCCGCTATTTTATCAGAAATCAAAGCCTCATTGGTAAACTGGTCTTTATATGGCGATAATTTCGTTTCCGCAACCGTTTTGAACCAGCCGTTCACAGTAGCTTCAACAGGCAATATCGCACTATCCTTTTGCGGAGCCATGATGATCAGATCCCGGTTACTGTCCGATATGAAAACCGAACACAGGGCATTTATGTCCTGAAGTTTTGCGGTCGCCAGATAATCTTTGGATAGATCATACTCTGCTTCTATACCGGGCGCCGCTTCCCCGGTCAAAAAATGACGCGTATACTCCTGCACAAGGTCCTCCGAGTTCCGCTTGTCTTTTTCCCGGACGGCTGATTCGAGGGCGCTCATAAAACTGATTTTGGCCCTGTCAAATTCAGACTCGGTAAATCCGAATTGTTTTAACTGCTGAATGAGTTGCCATACGGAAACAAAACTATTTTCCAATGTCCCGGGTTTTGCCACCACGAATACGGTAAATGCATCCAGTCCGCCGAGAAAGGTTTCCATGTCGGCGCCTGCCTGGATAAATGGAGGATTCGGTTTTTGTGAAAGCTCTCCGATCCGTACGGCGAGCATTTGATTGAATAATTCTCTTTTGACATATTCATAATATTCCTGCTTTGTTCCTTCCGGCATTTTCGGGCGCTTGATCAATACCTCGACAACAGTGTACGGGAATTCTTTATCGGTGACAGAAATAAACTGATTCTTGCCTGTCAGTGGCACAGTATATTTTGTGCGGGGCCTTTCATTAGGAGGGTTTTTCAGGTCGCCGAAAAGCTTTTTAACCCGGACCTCCATGCTATCTACATTAATATCTCCCACGACGATCAGGGCCTGCAGGTCGGGACGGTACCAGTCTTTATAAAATTTCAGGATCACCGGTCTTTTAAAATTATTCAACACCGTATCCACGCCTATAGGAACACGATCAGAGTACCTGGAATTGTTTAAGATTACCGGAAAGGTTTTTACACGCATCCTTTCCTGGGCTCCTTTGCCCAGTCTCTTTTCTTCCAGCACCACACCCCGTTCGTCGTTGATCTCTTTCTCGTCAAGCGTTGCATTGGCCGCCCAGTCCCGCATGATCTGCAGTCCGTTTCGTAGCAACGCGGGACTATCCGTAGGAATCGGAAGCTGGTAAACGGTTTCATCAAAACTGGTATAGGCATTCAGGTCGGCCCCGAAGCGAACGCCTGATTTCTGGAGGTAGTGCACGAGTTCATTTTTTGGGTAATGAGTGGTCCCGTTAAAACTCATATGTTCCATGAAATGGGCCAGGCCGCGCTGGTTTTCTTCTTCCAGAACGGATCCAACCTTATTGACCAGGTAGAGCTGGACGCGTTTTGCAGGTTCTGTATTCTTTCTGATATAATAGGTAAATCCATTGGGCAGTTTACCTGTCCTGATGGCCGGATCTAACGGTAAGGGCTGAGCGAAAGCAGTAAAAGAAAAGAAAACGGCAGCGAGAAGTAAGGTAATTTTCATGGAATGCTGTATTTATAAGTATTTATATGACTTGTAAAAGTCCTTTTGCGATTGATTTCCTGGTTTCTGCTCCGAAGATAAATATCCCCTGCTAAACCGGTTCCTTTTTGTGATAAACGGGGTCTGTAGAAACAAACCCCGGATTGGACATATACTGTCACATGAGATTCATCCCCAAGACTCCGGAACCGGCAAAAAGTGCTATACAAAACAGAACTATTTTTATTTTTTTTTATAAAACAAAAAACCCTTCCGCTAAAAGCGGGAGGGTTTTACATTATGAGTTCAGGATCTTATTTCGCTTCGTCGTTGCCTTTTTCTTCCTGCTGCAGCTTTTCCTTGATTTCTGCAAGGGCTCCGAGATCACCGAGGGTTGGTTTTTCAACCTTATTCTGGATCGTCTTCACGGCTTTGCGGGTTTTATCGGCATCCACTTTGGCTTCCTTGCGCGCCACATCTTTTTCTTCGGCCTTGGCCTGTTCCCAGATCCGGGTATGGGATAAAACGATCCGTTTTTCATTGCGGTCGAATTCGATCACCATGAATTGGGTTGTTTCATCTGCCATAACCTGTTTGCCATCTTCTTTTGTCAGATGACGGTTGGGAGCAAATCCTTCGAGTCCATAAGGAAGTTGCACCAGTGCACCCTTATCATCTTTGCGGGTTACCGTTCCTTCATGAATGGTTCCGATGGCAAAAGTGTTTTCCAGTGCGTTCCAAGGATCTTCTTCCAGTTGTTTATGACCCAGCTGGAGTTTGCGGTTTTCCTTATCGATGCTGAGAATCAGGACATCAATATGCTGACCGACCTTGGTATATTCTGACGGGTGATTAAAACGTTTCAGCCAGCTCAGGTCGCTGATATGGATCATACCGCCGATGCCGGGAGAAAGTTCAACAAACACGCCATATGGTGTGATGTTTTTAACCAGACCATTGTGTTTGCTTCCTTGTGGAAACCTGGTTTCGATTGTGCTCCATGGATCTTCGCTGAGTTGTTTGATGGACAAGCTCATCTTACGCGCGTTTTTATCGAGCGTAACGATGCGGGCCTGGTGTTCATCACCCAGTTTGAAGAATTCCTTGGCGTTGATCGGCGTATTGGCCCAGGTAATTTCGCTGACGTGAACCAACCCTTCAACACCGGGCATGATTTCGAGGAAAGCGCCGTAATCTTCGATGTTCACGACTTTACCTTTCACGATTTCACCTTCCTTAATAGTTTCAGGCAGAACATCCCATGGATGCGGAGTCAGTTGTTTCAGACCGAGGCTGATACGTTTCTTGCCATCGTCGAAATCGAGTACCACCACCTGGAGTTTCTGATCCAGTTTGAGTACTTCGCTCGGATGA